>Ga0194037_1000206_pt1 | contig 45875 bp, 40 predicted proteins | sample JunL306m_MetaG_FD_148653 | JGI IMG/M metagenome (GOLD analysis project Ga0194037, IMG submission 148653) | Anoxic zone freshwater microbial communities from boreal shield lake in IISD Experimental Lakes Area, Ontario, Canada - Jun2016-L304-6m | ecosystem: Environmental > Aquatic > Freshwater >... | reverse complement strand
GCTTTGCCCCTGCCGACGAACTATTATCTTCCGTGTACATTGATGACGTGAATGGTTCGGTGCCGGGTCATCTTATGATCGAGACAAGCCCGGATAATTACCATGCCCACTTTAAACTGGACCGACCATGCACTGAAGAGGAGGCGGCTGCATGCCTGAGAGCGCTCAAGGATTTGTACGGTGGCGATCCGGGAGCGATGAAACCACGCCAGGTACGACGGTTTGTTACTGAGGGACTGTCGTTCAAGACAAACTGGGATGAAGATTCTGTTTCAGTAGATTATTGCGTGAAAAATTATCCGCCGATAAAGGTGATTCCTCTTGGAGCTTCGAATACCGAAGTGGATGTGGATCTGACAGACGCCGAGAAATCCTTCTTTGCAGACGTGTGGGCTCGCAAATTTCGTCGGGCGGGAAACAATGCCAGTATAGCTGATTTCGGTCTGGCGACTTATCTGATCGAAAACGGTCAAAGCGCTGAAAAAGTTTCTGAAGCTATCAGATTTTGCCGGAATACTTTGGATACCGACAAAAACTGGTATGAAGGTCACGGTGATGATTATCTGCGAAATACCGTTGAAAAAGCAGCAGCGGTTATCTCTGCAAAACCGAAACTTAAAAAGGGTCTTTCTCTGTAGCGGAGAACATGATGAATCTAAAATATCTGGACCGGTTTGCGGAAGAGCATATAGGCGCTGAACGCTGGACAGCGGAAGCCAGACAACGTTTCCTGGCATCCGAGAGTTACAAATCCCTTGATCAGACCCGTGAAACGTACGGAGCTGAAATCCTCGCGTTATTCATATTCGCTCACCACGATTACATCGCGTTTCAGGATGATCTCGAAAAACAGCGCTCAGTTGTCAGAGCCGGTTTGACTCCAACAGAAGCAAAGCTTTTTGCCGCATTGTACCACCCTCGTGACCGTCGTAACGTGCCGCGCGATACGTGCCGTGATCGCCGTATCGCACGCACCGAAAAAGATGCCCATGAGTTTGCGGACGCACTCCGTGGTGCGTCTGCGCAACTCAACGACCCAGGTACACAGCAGTGCTTGGCTGATTTCATGGCAATACATCTTACCGGAGCGGAGATCGACAGACTACAGCAGCCGGGGACTGTCATGCTGATGGATCGCCTTGAAGCGCTCAGCACCTACCTGGCGTTCAGAGAGCGCTGCACTGCCTATGATGTGGCGTTTAACGATGATCTTGTCAAAGCGGCAAACTCATCTAAACAGGCAGCAGCGCTACTCCTGATGACACAACGCGGACTGGCAAAAATTCAGTTATCGCTGGCTGATTTCAAGATGACAATATCATGGCTCGCCAGATTTGATTACACAGGGTCTGAGATGGCAGAAGCAATTGAGACTGTTGCTGCGAACCAGATGCTTCAGGATTACCTTGAAGGTGGCTTGATCGTCTCACGGGATGTTTTTGCGAGTTTGGAAGCAAAGATGCGTACGCGAAAACACCGTGATCAGCATGACATAGCAAACATCCTGGTGTGGGTAGTGGAAGATGATCTCACCATTACCGCTCCTCATCTATCGCCAGTGCCAGGCAAAAAACGCTGGGCTCTGAAACCACTTGGACAAGTTATCGATCTGAACAGCATCATGTGTGCAAATATCACCCGACCGGTCATGAAATGCTTTCCGCACTGAAAAGCTGATTCTTCTAATTTGCCTCGGACAGGCGACTGTTCTCAGCAGTACATCAGATTTATTCTCCATACTGACACCTACAAGCCTTCGAACACGTCTTCCGTGCAACTATTCCCGATATTTCAATAGTGGACAATCATAATCAACCACATGACCGGGGAAAATTGCCATGGCACCTGACTCTTCAGCACCGTTACTCCTTGTGCATCACCATCATACTTTCTTTCAGATGTTCATGCATTGGGTCAGCTTTGGTGTTCACATGTTCATGATCTACTGCACGGCATATTTCGTTTATCACAAATATATGAAACCGTACGAAGAGGGAAAGAGAGCGGCAAAAGAGCTGGAGAACACGGAAACAGCGGAGGTTTCCAGTGAACGATAACAAAATATCCCCTGTTGCCATCTGGGCAGGTGTGATTCTCTGCGTGTCAATCTTTGCCCCGGCCTACATCTTTGATTGGCTTTTCGGTACAGAACTTCGAACCAGACAGCTACACTACGATGACTGGCAAATGTGGAAATTCTGGCTTGAGTGCCTTGAGAACTCGCATGCCGGGTATCCTGTTCTGGAGCGCTTCAGTGAAATCATTGACAAAGCAAAGCTCGGACTGTGGATCTTTACCACACCTGGTCTGCCGTTGGCGTCGTTTGCCGGACTTATGTACTGGAGTAAGTGCAAAACGGCTTCGATGGTTAATGCCCAGTCAAGCGCTGTCTTTGCCAAACTGTCCGATATCAAGGAGTACCAGGGCACTGATGGTCTGATTCTGACAAAGAACGTGCAAATGAAGTTGAATACCTGTTTTACCCATTTACTGGTTATTGGGCCAACCGGTTCAGGCAAGACACAATCGTTCTTCTTACCGAACATAATGAAACTCCCGCCAACCTACAGCGCTGTTATTACCGACCCTAAAGGCGAGCTATACCAGAAGACCGCTGCTCATCAACGTGCACTTGGGCGTGAGCCGGTTCTTTTGAAGCTGGATCGTAAAGATGTTTCTATCTGCTGGAATCCGATTGAGACTAATGACTCTGTTGCGATGAGCAAGACGTGCCAGTCTATCGTCAAAAACAAAGGAGGCGGCGGAGCAGGCGGCGGCGGTGATCAGGATTTATGGGATACGACCGCAATCAATCTGCTGGTCTCATTGTCATATGCGGTCAAGGCGCTCCCGAAGAGCCATGATTCAAACGAGCGGCCATATGGCAATTTACAGAATGTGAGTGAAATCCTTTCCAACTGTACGTTTGAGTGCATTCTGGGACTGGCCAAGTTTGCTGTTGCTGAGCTTGGCGTACGTGAAGTTCTCAGTAAAGCAAATTCGTTCGATAGCCGGATGGCACCGGAAGATACGCGAAACTCGACAAAATTCGTTCTGAACTCGGCGTTAGGCGCATTTGCCACGGATGAGGTGGCATGCATTACCGCAAAATCCGATTTTGATTTCCGTGAACTGAAGCGGAGACCCATCGCTTTATATGTATCTGTCCCCGAACATAAGGTAACGACACTTGCACCGGTTATTTCTACGCTGTACATGCAGATTTTTGATGAATTGATCGAAATGGGCGAAGGTGGTCGCCCGGTCTTCTTCCTGATGGATGAATTCGCCAATATTGGCAAGCTGAACGGCTGCGCGCAGTATGTAGCGACAATTCGCTCAAGAAACCTATCAGTCGCGGTTTGCCTTCAATCCGCCGAGCAATTGACGAGGAACTACTCAGAACCGGAAAAGCAGGAAATCCTGAACAATTTGAAGGTGACGGTTGTTTTGCCGGGGTTAAAGGAAGAGAAGTCGCTTCAGTACATCCAGACGATCAGCGGTAAGGTGTCAGCCTACGAGAAAACAACGGAAAAGGACGACAAGCGGGCTTTCACCAAAGATCGCTTACCTCTGCATGAAATTCGCGAGATGGAAGACAATTACGACACCGGCGTCCATGAAGCGCTGGTTATTTTCCCGAACAAGCCAGCGTACAAGGACCGACAGTGCCGGTCGTACAGTGATTCAGAAATCAAGGCGCTTCTCAAAAAAAGCGGTATTAGTGAATTCCCGAAACGTGACCCGCAGATATGGGTTGATATCAAGAAGAATTGTTTCCTGGGCAATAAAGATTTGAAGTTCCTGGACGCAATCGGTACGTACCTGCATTACTTTGGCATGATCGAAGAAATTCCCACTGACAAACAGGAAGTGAGTTTAAAAGCGTTCAAAGCGGTGCATGACCTCTGCGGAGTTCCGACGCCGACAAAGGAAGATTTTCTGCGCTGGGGGCCAATCTACCAACCGGGTACTAAGATGCTGCGGGAGCCTGATGCACAGACACTACTTGGAAGGCGGATGATCGAAACAACTCTGAAATGGGCAATTCAGGAAGGTCTGAGGCCGCCACTTGTTGCGGCGACAGCGCCGAGGTAAAAGACTCTACTTATGTACAGTACGGGCGACCGTAATGTATCTGTAACCGAAGATCTACTGCAGCTTCTCTAAGTGTCGCATGCATTTCAATGATAGTCACTATCCACAACGCCAAACGCGTGCCTCTCGTGTAATTCAGGACTCACGGGAAGATGTTGCAAGCAGTGTGTTGGACGTTGACCAGAAATACGGGCTTGAGTTGTGATTTAGACAATATCTTCATTCCTAAATCGCTTAAAAAGCAATGCTCCAAGAATCAGGCAGTAAATAAGGACATTGATGAGCGGATAGATAGGACCGAATCCATGGTTTGATTCACTCTCAATCAACGAAGATGCCAACTGTTGAACTCCTAAGAGCTTCGGCCATAAAACATACACAACTTTCCACCATGTCATGTCTGACGGTGGATGGCCGCTCGATTGCTGCACTATCGCTTGCGCAATCTGGCTGTGGCTGGCAGCAGCTATGCCGTCAGCTACAAAACCAGCGACACCAACGCCCAGAACACTAAGAAAAGCGATAATGTCGGACATCAGGAGAGACAATAGAAGCACTGCAATAATCACGAACAGTAGGTTGATAGAGCAGAGTATCGAAGCAACGAGGTACCCCGGCATGAAAACCTTTAAATTGATGGATGTGATCAAGAAGACAATGCTATGCAAGATGAACATGAAAAGTGTCGATAAGGCCCATAATCCAAGGATCTTTCCCATAACATACTGCCACCGGGCTATCGGTTTGGACAAAATACACGCTTGCATCCCCTCATTCCGGTCGCGCCTGAATATCCGCATCGAAAGTAATGCTGTTATGACCATCACGACAGCACCAATGACGTGGAAGGTCGCTTTAGATAAAGTTCTGACAATGGTTCCGGCATCAAGAGCTTGTCCGTTCACAATGTAATTGCCTTGATAACAGCCACGAATAAGAAACACGCAGAGTGCGCAGATAACAAACATGACGACAAAACTTCTCTGCTGCACTTCGTCAATAAGCGTATATTTTGTAATCCTTGTTATGGGTGGAAGTGCTTTTGAAGTTTCCATATCAACCTTTCACCAGTCTAACAAATACATCTTCCAGCGTCTCACCGTCTTTGACAATGGCGGAAATTGAGTCTTTTACTAAGAGCTTGCCACGGTTGATTATAGCTGCGGTATCGCAGATTTTTTCAACTTCCGACAGTAGATGGGAATTCAGAAAGATAGTCATGCCTTGATCTTTAAGCGAGTCCAGGAGCTGGCGTATTTCCCTGATACCAATTGGATCTAAACCAGAGGTGGGCTCATCAAGAATCAACAGTTTTGGATTTCCCATGAGGGCTGCGCCTAAGCCGAACCGTTGAACCATACCCTTGGAATATGTGCCAACCTTTGTATTCTCCCTGCCTTGCATTCCGATCAGCTCGACAATGCGCCTGCATTGATCTAAAGCCTCGGATCGGTTTATATCCAATAACTCAGCACAACGTAGAAGGTATTGCCACCCTGAAAGAGATTGTGGAATGTGGTGGTTTTCGGCAAGATACCCGATTGATTGTCGGCATTCTGCATGTGTACTTGGGATGCCACTTATAGATAAGCCCCCCGACGACGGTCGTATAAAGTCGAGCAGCATCTTAACGATTGTCGTTTTCCCGGCTCCATTAGGTCCAAGCAGAGCAAAACACTCACCCGTCTTAACAGAGAAGGAAACATCGTCAACAGCCGTAAGGGAATCATACCTTTTGGTAACGTTATTTAGTTCAATCATATAGTATACTCTTTTAATAAGTGAAATTGAAAGCCGCCCTCAAATTGGGGAGCGGCTTCAAATTTTCAAGGTGTTGCGTTACAGTTGAATTGGAAACGGATTATGATTCCTATTAAGGTAATCGACTGAGTAGCTCTCAGATGATCCTGGTTATACTGGTATTACTTCTTTTTCGCTGGTGCCTTAGTTTTGGGAGCTGGCTTTGCTGCTTTGACCGGTTTTGCGTTCAGATCTTTGAGTGCTTTACCAGGAGCGAACTTGCCATTTGTTTTTTCGGCAATCTTCATCTCTTTGCCGGTCTGTGGGTTTCGGCCGGTACGAGCGGCGCGTGTTACAGCGCTGAAAGTACCGAAACCGACAAGAGTGATTTTGTCACCGGCTTTGAGAGCCGCAGTAGTAGCGGCAATGAAGCTGTTGAGCGCCTTTTCAGCTTGTACTTTGGTTAGTTCAGCACCTTCTGCAATCTTGGCAACGAGTTCTGATTTGTTCATAGCCCCTCCGGTAATAAATTTTGTCCGTTATATTTACTAACGTTATGAAAGTCCATCTAAAACAGTATGTTCAGTACTTAATGGCAAATATTTGTTCCGCACCTCGGAAGCTCACGAGCTCAGTAGGTTGTTCAGTTAACTTCATAAAGCTTGGAATTCGGGTCCAGGCATGATGCAAATTCAGTAGACTCATGAGAAACACTTTCATCTCATAAATCTGAGGAGTTTTTTCTTACGGCCGCGCATGCTCCACGCTTTTCGTTGCCTGAAGGTCGCGTTCGAGTTCGGCATATGCCTCGGTAGCGGCAAGTTTCGAATTCAGCACTGTGTTCTGCTTGATCTTTTCCAGCAGAATCCTGTTCGCCTCGCCGAGGGGGTAGCTCAGAAGGACATACGAGCGAAAGCCGGTCCCCTGGGGGATGACCTTCTGCTTCTGGACCGAGTAACCCGCGAGGTTGACGTTTGCAAAAAGGTTGCTGGATATCTTCTGCAGATCACTTACCACCTGGACATTGTCCGCCGCCCCGCTCTCCGCAATGAACTGTTTTGTCTTTCCGCTGATGACCCCCTGCAGCTTATCCGCGATCTGCCCCTTGGCATCCTGAATGCCCTTGTCGATTGCCAACTGCATGTCAGTTGAATAGTTGGTTGTTGCCGAATAAATCTTTATCCCGTCAGGCGGTAGTTCGGAGAACCATGGTGGGGCCTCAGCAACGGATTCCCCGGCCTGTTTTTTCAGCAAATGTTTCTGCTCCTGATGATCCAGGTAGATCGCTTCCGGTGATCCGGGCTGGACAGTGGCGCATCCGGCAATTAACAGGGACAGCACCACGGATTTGAACACATAGATCTGTTTAACGTTTCGCATGTCTTTTTCTCCTTTTCATGTAATGTATTTCACAATCGTTCTTCGTCACTTTGGCCACTCGCTTGGGCCGTTTGCTTTAATGCGAGGAGTCGCTCCTTTCTTCACAATAAGATAGGGAAAAATTGCATCTCTGCGGTCATCGAGAGGGATTTCCGCCAGTATGCGATGGAATTCGCTCAAGGTCATTCGGCCGGGAAAGGTAACTACCTTCTTGGTCGCAACCAGCATCAATTCCTCAACCAGCCTGTCCTTTCCCGGAGGCAGGCGCATGGCCAGCCGGTAGCCGCGTGCTGTGTCGTTGTCCGGTATGCGCAGTATTTGTCCCTTCTTCACAACTGATTCCCGCTGCATCTGGTTGGGAAAGATAAGCTGGACGTTTTCCGCTTCGCTTTCGGCCGGCATATACTGAAACACGGAAACATACATTTCGCTTGCAGCGGTCATGGTGATCTGCATGCTGTCGTTTTCCCGGAAAACCGTTTCATTCACCAGGACATCGGTCGCGAACGAAGGAGCGAAACCTGGGTCGCGTCTTCCCTGGTCGCATCGAACATCAACGAAGGCAGAAACGGTGCACTGTTTGACATAATCCCCCGAAACGGAATTCCTGGTCACCGTGGCAACTTCCTTACCCAGCACATGGGTATCCATCACCTGCCCTCCCACACTTTCAAAAAGGAACAGACTCAACTCATCCACCCCCTCCGCGCGGAAGCGGCCTGAACCTCCGGCGAACCGAGTGCCGCAAACCTGTTCCAGGATTTTCTTCTTTACCCGTGTGAGCGCAACATCGCACCCCTCCTTGTCACTGGTCGAGTCGTTGAAGCTGTAACTAGCAGACTCGGAGAGCATGACAGCCAAAGCCAGACCGGGCATGACGAAACACAGGCAAACGGTCAGCGGTAAAAGTATTAGTCGCATCTTTCTACCACCCCCACCTTACAACTTCGGTCCCTTTACCGACCTGCTGACGACGATGCCCCTTCCATCCCCACCACCCTTGGTCGGGTTTTGCTCTACCCGCCATGTCTTGTTGGCGACGATCGGAACTTCTTTGCGGACGTACTCAAACAGGTCATTAACATTGATGAATTCTTTGTCATCCTTTACGGCAGCGCCGCGCATACCTTTTAACAGGGCGCAGGTGAATATCCCATGCCTCTGTTCCGGATGATCCCAGCTCGCCTCGTTTGCCCTGCTGGCGCTGAGAATTACAGCATCGGTCTGGATATCATCATCCGCAACAATGGCGATAGGGTGTGCGCCGTCGGCTGCAACGGAATGGCTGCCACCGGCATAGCAGGCCTCAAGTGCCACCATGACCCTTTTCGTCCTGAAGCCGTTTATCTTCAGTTTCAACTCTGCAATGGAAATCCCGGTATCTTCAAGGTTAGCGGGATCGCCGTCATAGGGGAGCAGGTATGGCGTACCACCTGCCTTGATGTCGGCCGTGCCATGACCGGAGTAGTAAATAAAAATGGTGGAGTTTTTGCCCGCAGTTTTCGCCAGCCAGGTCAGTTTGGATCTGATGCCGGTGCAGGTGGCATCATCGTCTGTCAGCAGCACGATGTTGTCGCGCGGAACCCCACCGACATTGGTCAGGTAATCCTTCATGACCCTGGCATCAGCAGCGGCGTAGGGAAGCTGCTTGCCCCCATGTTTGTACCTGCCAATACCGATGACCAGCGCATAGGTGTCATTGCGGCGATAATCAGTGGCCTCCACTTCGTCGATGTTGATGACTGTGGAGGATACTGTACGAGGTGCTCTGGCAACCGGGACTTTTATTCCTGCCAGTTCAACCGTCCCTTCCTCAGCGCCGGCTTCGTAGATTCGCTTTATTCTGGTTTCGGAGGCCATGGATTCAAATGACTCCTCTACAGCAGTCGCCTTGAAGGTAACATCACCTTCGAGGCTGTTCGGTACCTTAAATTTGAACTCCGCCTTCCTGGACTCTCCGATCTTCAGCGAGGCGATGACCAATGGCTCCGACGGATCGATGGGAAGCCTGCTTAGCGGCTTGTCGGAGGAAAACTGAACTTTTACGTTTCCCGCCATCATGGTACCGTTGTTGGTGATGTTGACCCGCGCCAGTATCCATTCCCCCTGCTCGATCAGATTGTCTGCATTGCCTTGGGACAGACCTCCTTGATCATTGCCATCAAAAAACTCTATATCGGCGACCTTCAGGACCGGTCTATTGTAGCGGTAATCAATGATGTAATCCTTAACTGAAGGTATTCCGAACGGACGCCGGTCGGAGACTGTGAATTCTACTGGGACCGACCGGACCTGCTCGCCGAATCTTTTGGCAAAGCGCAGAGTTGTTGAAACCTTCTGGGTTGAATTGGGCGGCATGTCGCCGACCCGGATCTGGTTTTGGGATGCAGTAACGCCGCCGGGCAGCTCGGCGATCCTGACGGTCACTCCCTTGGCATCGCCTATACCCTTGTTGACGACGGTTGCCTCCAGTTCCACGCTGTCGTCGTTCTGGGCTATGCCGTTCTGGGAGACCATGGTGATATGCAGGTCGGGCAGTTTCAACGGATTGATGGTTAGGGGGGACAGATTCACCTTCCTGCTGTCCTGGCCGAATTCTTCTTTAGCCTGAACCGTAAGGGCAAGCCTGCATGCCTTTGCATTTAGGTCAGCGGATACCGACACCCTGACCTTTCGGGTCTCTCCAGGGGGCAGATCCCCTACCTGAACAAGCGTGTCATAGGTTACACCCGGACAGGTAGCGCCTGATACAGCCAGATTTACCCCCCATGCCGTTCCTTTCTTGTCACTGTTCGTCACGGCAATTAACATTGCGCCACTGTCATCACCGCTCAAGGCGCCTCCAGTAAAACCGCCTTCTGTTTCTATCTTCCTGGCTATCTCCAGTTGCGGTGGTTTTCTGGCGGCAAAAGCCCTGGTTACGTCCGCATGGGTAAGACTTGACTCCAGGATCTTACCCTGGTAGCGGAATTCGATTGTGAAATCTCCGTCCTTGGGAAGTCTGTCGTAGTACCTCGCTAGGTCGAAGGAGGCCGTGCCGTTGCTTTGGATCGGTATTTCCGTTTCCAGGAGATTGTTCCTGACGGAAGTGGTTTCTTGGGTAGAGAGATTGAATGACGGTTTTTTCTCGGCAATGCTCAAAGATTCTCCGCTGGTGTCCGGTTTCTTTGCCTTCTTGATTTTCTTTTTCTTTGCCGGTTTTTTTGTTTCAGGAGGCTGCTCTTCCTGATGGGCGGAATATTCTGCTGTGTGGATTGCGGTTGAAACATCTGACATGGAGACGGAAACAGTACCGTAGGTAACCGGATCACGCTTGAAGGTTATGTTTGAGTGTCGGGTTTCGGTTTCAAACTCACCGCTTACAAGATTGCTGGATTGTGACTCGACACATACCATTTTATATCCATCGCCGGACCCGCTAGAGAATGGTCCGTATGATGAACAGTCCGGGATCGGCAGTATCAATAGTTCGAGTCCGTTCCAAAACATCCTGCCGTTACCGGTTACCCCGGCAATCAGATAGAAAGATCCCATAATCCCCCTGGGAATGTTGTAGACCAGCAGGGAGAACGGGTTCAATCGAGGCCTTTTCGTCGTGACCAGTTCCTTCTTTTCATAGTAATTGATCGTAACTTCGCCGTATCTTTTGACCTTTTCTACGGAAAGCGAGGTGTTTGAGGTGCGGGTCAGCACCGTTTCTTCGTCCAGATATTCAACTCTTCCGGTCCTGTCCTCTTTGACAAAGTCACCCCTGGAATAGCCGGTAATCGTGGAAGCGCATCCCGAAACCAAGAAAAGGGTAACCGCCAATATCGGAATGATGGAACGCATGGTATATGCCTTCTGCATCTGGCCACCCCTTTGTTGTGTGAGCCGAAACATTGATTCCATAGGGAGAGAATTAGCATCACCACTTACTAACGACACATGCGGAGATTTATGACAGGTAGACACGAAGATATTTTTCAGAGGGGAATTCCGAGGATCTATTCTCAAATATATCTTCTACCAGTCATGATCTATCAGCCCAGGATTCTCGCACCTCATCCAACCACTCGATGAGGCACTCTTGCGTCATCACAATCATGGGGAGTCGAGTCACACTGAAACCGGATCTGCTAAGGGCCACAACCATTTTTGGTGCATCAGAAGGATTCATTGAGTGAACCAGGACTGGTGTATCGGGAGAAACGTTCGCAATAATGGTTTTGACTACATTGCTCCCGGAAAGAAAAAAGTCCATGTCGGTTGCTATCTGCCCCTGTAGGTCATGATCCAGCATAATTCCGGCGTAAGCATCACGATCTCGCTGTAGAATGCCAATTGCACGACCAGCGCTGCCAGCATGTACCAGACGCACATCATCAGGCAACCACGCCCTTATTTTCCTGACACGGCCATTATCATCTTCAATCAGCAGAATCCTCAGCATGAATCTACCTCTCTCCGTTTCGAAGTCACTTAATCCTTCGATATTCTCAGGAACATGTTTATGCCGGTCGGTTCGTAATGGAATCGGATCGAATCTGTCGGCACTCCAGCCCTATGGCAAATGCCGCTCATATCATCCTCATCCCGGTGAATCAGATGCCAATCACCACACCATTCCATCCATGCACGGTCAGGGTTGGATGTGTGAAAGTTACCAATAATGACTTCACCACCAGCTGCTGTGGCGTCCCACATCTTACGGAGTAGAGCTGCAGCAAGCCTGTCGTTGAGATAGTCGAACAGTCCTGCGGACCAGACAAGATCATGTTTTTTCCTGGTACGAAGACGAAATGCATCGGTTGCCTGCCAACAGATTTTTGTGGCTTTGCCTGGATCAACAACAGTCTTGGCATATTCAATCGCGCGTGGGTCCATATCGACACAATGAAAAGCAGCGCCTTCAGCCGCCTCGCCCGCTTCTTCAAGAGCCTCAGCAACATCCCGGCAAGGGCCGCAGGCAATATCAAGGACAGAGGGTGCTGATTTTCTTTGGCAAAGTTCTGCAAATGTATCGACAAAAAAGCTTTTGCGGTTGCGAACCGCCGTAGGTGCTTTCTGACGGTGAAAAAATTCGTCCATCCTTCTGCCTGTATCACTATCAGCAATGGGCTGCTGGTAAATCATGTCGATGAGGACGTGGTCACCTGCGTAACCCAGAGGTTTGGTGCGACTATGGCTGCACAAAAGTCCGCTTTCGAGTTCAGCTGTTGTTGCAGTCAAAAAAACTGCCATCAGGGCGGAGCGTTGCTCCGGCTCTCTACGAGAAAACTTTTCAATATTCCAGAGTCTGCCATGAAATTCTGAATCGAATTCTGCTTCAGCAATTGATCCGGCTGATTTTACAAAATCCTTGAACTCTTCAATCTCTCCGACAATCTGGCTGTTGAGTGACATCTGCACCCTCCTGTTTATTCATTTGTTCCACCTGCCATCTAATAACGATGGAAAACAGAATTCATGACAAACAGGAGTTGTTTTTATTACTCAGTTCAGATTTTACCTATCTCATCATCATTTTATCCCGCAGGTGCGGAATCACCTTTATCCCCCCGCCAGTCCTCTTCAATCTCAATCACCATTGCTGTGATGTCATCTATTGACTTCTTGTTACGTGAGCGAATTACCAATTCTTGTGATGCCATCCCAATATCGCCGGTCTTATCGTAAATCTCCTGCACGAGATTTGCCGCCTCAGTTGTACTGTATGCCTTGGTGACACCGTCTGACACCAACAGGATCAAGTCGCCATGCACCAATCGTTCTGACTTAACCTCAAGTTCAAGCCGCCGTCCCAAACCAAAATAGCGGGTAATTCCTCCATCAAATTCATGCAAACCGGTTAACACGCGTGGTAGATGATTTTCACGGAGAAGTATCCCGGCAGTATCCCCGGCATGAAACAGTGTCAGGCGTTGATCATGAATCCAAGCAATAGTGCCCGCCGCTCCTCCCAATGGGCGGTCAGTGCCTTCCATGCAACCCCAATCATTAATTGTCTGGTTGTACTGAAGCAGGAGTTCATTCAATCCCAGGCTATCGGCAGTAATATTTTCCGGTTTCCTGTAAAAATCCAGTAGACAGTCAGCAACCGCCTGCGCCGCCTGCATACCGCGAGGCGCTCCGCCGATACCATCCAGCACGGCGAACAGTTCGCCACGTCCTGATTTACCAACAATCGAAATGTCTTTGGTAAGCAGGCGGTAGCGATCTTCGTAAGGTTTACTGGTACTCTTGGCATTCTTAAGCCAAGATACAGCTGCACAGCCTTTACGCTCAGTATTGTCCATCCAGGCACCCCGTTGTCTTTACATCAAATCATTTGTTAACGGCATTTCCGTTGATTCCTGACAAAGCAATCGTTTCGTCAGTTAGAGACATCGGCACGACTGACGATGATCTTGTCAATCAATCCATACTCCAACGCCTCTTCAGCCGACATAAAATTATCCCGCTCAGTATCAGCCTCCATCTGCTCGAACGGTTGTCCGGTTGCTTCAGCAAGAATTCGGTTAAGGATGTCCTTTACGCGCAACATCTCACGAGCCCGAATCTGGATGTCGGTTGCCTGACCGTGAAAACCTCCCAGCGGTTGGTGGATCATGATGCGGGCATTCGGCAAAGAGAAGCGCTTCCCCTTCTCACCGGTAGCCAGTAACAACGCTCCCATTGATGACGCTTCACCAATACAGATAGTGCAGACTGGTGGCTTGATGAAACGCATGGTGTCCAGAATAGCCATACCGGCGGTCACACTGCCGCCGGGCGAGTTTATGTAAAGGTGAATGTCCTTGTCAGGATCGACTGATTCGAGAAACAGTAATTGTCCGACTACAATGTTAGCGACACTGTTATCAACAGCATCACCCAGGAAAATTACCCGGTCCTTGAGAAGCCGGGAAAATATATCGTACTGACGTTCACCCTTGCCGGTCTGCTCGATTACGTATGGAATGCTCATTATTGTCTCCTTCGATTTGTGTAGCAATACTGTCGGTTATTTGTCGTCCTACTAAAAATCAAAATCAAAATCCGGAATTGAATCCAGTGTCACATCCGTCGGAACTTCATTTTTGCGTAAAGGTTCCCACTCCTGCAAATAGCAGCCGTACTCTTCAAGACCACCTTCAAGTTTCTCAACCTGCCTAAGCGACAAACCTTTATCCTCCACCAACTTGCTTTTGGCGCACGCTACAATCTCTCCGATAGTAGTTATTCCTCCTTCTTTAAGCTGCTTTGAAATGCCGTGAGGCATATCAAGCACCTCATTATCAAGTGCAAGCGTAGAAAAATTCACAAAACTGGGGATTGGATACCGGAAGGAATTATTACCGTTATTTTCCTTCCAAGAATTCATCCTTACAAAGATGGAAGCCTCAACAATCCGTGCATCCTGACCATACTTCAATCGAGATAGTGTTTTGATGCGCTTGCCCAACAACTCGTTCACAGGAGAAGGGTCAAGCTCGGTACGGAAGCTGAATGGCATGGTTGATTGCCCCTTCAGATTCATACGAGCGTAACCATGGAAGTTAGGCAGGCTGCTGATGTCAAGCGGGTTAAAGTAGGGGGCAAACCCTTTGGCAAGCATATCTGCATCCTGGCTGCCGGTACGAAAAGTGACCAAAGAACCAACATTGCCAAACACCGCTGCCAACAGATCGTCGCCGGCTCCGGAGACATTACCCAACTGTGAGCAGTATTGAGTTGCCAATATCAACCCAAGCCGGTATTTACGAGCTTCCGAGAGGAGTTCTGAGAAGTTCTCCTGGGGTAGGTTGTGGGCTTCGTCAACATACAGGAAAAAATCGCGGCGATCTTCCATCGGCATTTCGCCACGCTTCATAGCGCTGAACTTGAACCTCGCCACCAGCATATTGGCCAGCAGTGCGCTTACCTGACTGCCGAAGCGTCCTTTTCCAAGCTTCACCAGACAGATTTTGCCTTTGCTCATGATTTCATCGAAATTAAAGCTGGTCTCTTCCTGCCCGACAATGTTTTTTAGAGAAGTGTCGTTCACAAAACGCCCGAATTTAGAAGTAATATACGGGGCAACGTTTGACAGTCTTGCTTCACCACCGGCATTTTCAGCCTCTTTGATAAAGTCAATTACCTGCTGGTCGTTAATGGATCGCATCAACCAATGACGGAATTCTTCATCTGAGTAGCATCGAATGAATTCAAGCAAGGTCGGAGTGAAATCCTTACGCGGAGCGTCTCCCATCAGCAGTTTCATCATATTGCGAAAATGCTGCTCAAATATGGGGCCGCCAGTTTCTTTCATGTCGTAAATATGATCAAGAGTGCGATACATTTCATCGATAATCAGGTCACGCTCAGGCAGATCACTCCATTGCAACATGTTGAAGCCAACAGGTCTCTCACGGTCGAGCAAATCCAGAATAATCACATCTTCAGCCCGCTCCACAGGGATTCTTTCAAGAATGTTGTCGATCATGTCGCCATGAGGGTCAATTACGGCCAGTCCCCTCCCAGCTTTTATGTCCTGAACAATCATGTTTTCGAGCAAACTTGACTTGCCGGTGCCTGTTTGCCCCATTACATAGGTATGTCTCATCCTATCATCGGGATCGACATGCACCGGTTGCGACATGCCCTGGAACTCGTTCAGAAATAGTCTGATTGATACCCGGCTTGCATCCAGATCAGATGGCAGCATTGCCAGGTTAGATCTGAATCGCTGCACAGGCAAACCGGGGATGTCACGACTGGGAGGTGACGGAAAGCGAAAGGCACAGGCAGCCTCGCCAATACTGAAAGGTGCTTTCTCAGGAAAATAGTCGGCATCCATGAAGCTACCCTCTACAGCCTGTATCTCATGCCCACCTTGCAACCAAGCCGGTTCTTCACCACCCATTCTTCGTCCTGAAAGAGCGGTGCCAAAGGCTGCTGCCAGCGTTGCCGGCACTGGTCTACCTGAAGTTATCATTGCAGCGACATCAAAACAGGGATGGTTCAAACTCTCCTGCCGTGCTACACTCTGCTCCTCAAACATGGATACAATTTTGCGCAGAGCAAATTCATTTGCTTCAACACCGGACAGCGCCACTTCGCATATCTCTACAATATCGTTCAATCGTTCCCGCTCTTTTTCAAGGTCCGTACAAAAACGCAGACGGACAAGCAGCATGGTAGGTTCCATTTGCCCTGCAAGGATTTCCAACAGTCTCCCCCAATCGTCATAAGATGGAATCCAGGGAGCAAGGTGCTGTAGGACTACATCCTGTTTTTCCGTCTTTATGGAGTCTTTACCGAGGAAACCGACATTATTCGGCACAACCACCGACACAAGCGGCACATCTTGGCTACGTCGGATAACAGCAGTTGCGTTGTTTATTTCAAATGGTTTCCAGCACTGTTCCAATTCTTCACCGGTCTTTACCAGTTTCAAGTCAGCTTCCGGTAGATAGGTCACCAGAATAGGGAACAGAGCAAGAAAACTGGCTGCAGCCCGTTCACGAGCGGCTTCTTCTGTATCGCCCAGACAGCGAATCAGTAGAAACATTTCGATGTCTCCCTGTGCCTTATGCAACAGATCTGGTACGACCATGATTCTTATTTCAAAGATCGTGTCCGTCATAGGTGCCAGAGCTGCAAGTAGCATTTCACGGGCATTCTGCAGATGACGTGGATTAAGCTTTGAAAATGACGTTGTGGAACGTTCGTCAGCTGCACCGTAGTGGTAATCCTTTAGCAGCTCACTGTTTAATAGTGATGCCACTTTTGCGGCGCAGCATGCCTCGAAGCCGGTTTCAATCTGATGTGATGAAATATAAGGGATACGCATTAATCCTCCTTTTTTTCAAAACTATAACAATATTCAATTGTCAAAGAGCATCAGAACGGCAGCGGTTCCGGCATTTGATCCGGCGAGATGTTTAAAATCCGGCAGATCGCCTTCTCTGTGAAACCCTGCAGTAACAGCTCAGTTGCCATCTCGCGCTTGGCGGTTTCGTTTGAGCTTACCGGTTGTTTTTCCAGATGGTGTTCTTCCTCCAACTCATCCTGAAACCGCATGGACTTGACGGAAAGAGCCAACTCATTCTTCTCTCCAAGATTGATTCTGGTCATACACGCTCCCTTTCTTGGTTGTTCGGTTGACAGTTTAGGGCACAACAAACAATAACGACAAAATGACAAGCACATGACATTAGACGGAAAGATAGTGCAGAAATGAGTTTTTATTGAAGAGATATGGACTACAGGTTCATGGAGGGTAAAAATGTGGGTAAACTAATAAAATTCAAGAACAATTTAGAAGATTCCGCGATTACAGTACCATGCGGACTTAAAACCATCTACGGATACCAGCAAAGCTAACCTGTTACTCAAGATTTTCATCATCTCCCGATCACAGGTGCCGTAATCCTATTTATACCGCTTTAAATATTCACTTGCTGATTTAATATACTCGTTAGATAAGCTCTTTGTCTCTTGCTTGTATTTGTTAATATCTTTACAATCACGGTAAGCTTTATTTAACATATTTTTGTCTTTCTCATTTAAACTTCCTCCTTGTTCTTTCACAGCAGTATATTTTTTTTCCATTGCAGTCATGACCTTATAACAGCCCGATACAGATTCAAAATCTAATAAATTAGACTCACAGTCACCGCAAGTGCCATTAAGTAAATAAGACAACATAAATCTACCATCGCTGTTTGCATAAATATCACTATAAATTCTATCAGAGTCTCTATCTTTATCAAATTGACTGAGATTATTCTTGAAAGTTAAGTAGCCTATTTCACATGCTATTGCCTTTTTCATAAGCTCATGATTATCTTGCCTTTTAACTATTCTGAAAAAATACATAAAATCTAATACATTAGAATTGGATTTATTTTGTAACTCAGGCAATAACATAGCTACAACATCCATATCTGATTCAAGTTCTCTGGTAACTTTGTTTGCAATATTCTTAGATAAAGCATCTTTCAATTCTGTGGATGATTGTGCTCTCTCTGAACAACTAGCTATGATATCACTGAATTCATCAATAATTCGATCAATTAAATGAGGAGATTTAAGGAAAACTTTATGCATGTCTCTATACTGGTCTGTCCGAATTTTCCCATAATCTGAATTACTTTGCTTGATTTGTAGGGATTTATTAAATATAGCCTGCGGATCTAATTGAGTATTAGTGTTTTCGGTAGCAGCTCCTTTTTGCGCAGTCGCGGACTTCCCAACTCTATCAGCAAAAACATCAGAGGAACTTGTCAAAACAAATAATGTGAGTGCAGCTATTATAGCTAGTTTCACGATATGCAACCTTTCATTAATAAATTTGATACGCTATCAAGCAATACCCTTGTAATCGCTATTTAAACTTCATCATCTTAAATACCATAGCGAATATTTGGATTGGAAGCTTCAGAATCCCTTTGATGATGTCATACGCAAACTTAGAGGCTACATGCTCAAAAATTTTCTCCCCAAGCATAAATCGAAGGCAGATAATCAGAATAAACAGTAGCATTCCTATCGGCAGTAGCATTTCCATTCATCAATCCTTTCAAGGGACAGCACGCTATTCCGGTGTCGGCCTCAGTCCTCGAATTATCTCTTTCACGTCATTAGGGTGACGTATGCCACTGAAAACAACTTCAGCACCGCCATCCGCAGCAGAGATAATTTCAAGAGTTCCTACGTTTAATAACCGCTCAACGCCCCCCTGGCGAACGTTGATACCACGGATATGCCTGATTTCCATTTCATTAGTATTGTTCGCCACAAGCCCAATTCGCATTATGATTCGGTGAGGTGAAATTGTGTAGAGTCTTCTGTATCGAGCAAAGGTAATCATGATATAAATTATCAATACACCGACGAAACCTTCTAGTACGTCTCCAGCTTGCAACAAAAGATAAAACAATGATATTGCCAGCAGTATCATGCCTGAGAAGTACAGCCATGAAGGATGCTCTTGGTACAAATAAGTTTCGGCTGGATTATTCATATCAGTTCACGACTTTGATTCAAAACATTCTTGTTTATCTTAAAATACAACATCCCAGTCAACAGACCGCCTAGATGACCGAGATGGCTTGTTCCACTGCTATAGAAGGAAAGAACGAACTCTAAACCTCCGAATACAACCGCTAACCATTTCCCCGTCATTGGAACAGCAAAAAACAGCAGTAGTTTTTGATTCGGATATAACAGCGAAAAGGCCAATAGCAATCCATAAATACCGGCAGAAGCACCCAAGCAAAGATTATTCGGAATTACACCAGTAAACCATAAAATATAGGTAAATACATATGCACCGGCACCGCAGACCAGAAAGTACTTTAGAAATTCCTTCTCTTTAAGAACCTTCTCGACTGCGCCGCCAAAGGTATAAAGTCCAAACATATTAAAAAGAAGGTGTGCTATATCGCCATGCATGAAGTTTGCGGTAACAAATTGCCAGAACATAAATTTACCGAGTGCATATGATGGTACAAATCCGAACATCGGATAGAAAAGCTTGGGATTCATCTGTGTTATGACAAACATTAGTATTGAAATAACCCCGATTACTGTGACGCCTTTTGTTATTCCATGACCTAAACCGAACTGGAGCGTGATTTTCGGATTACATGTTGTTGCGTCGGATGAGCTTGTCGTCTGATCAATCGGAATTGTGCATCGTACAGAAGCTGTACCATTCGGGATTACTTCGGAAACAGCCAGTTGAAACCCGCAAACCGGGCAGAATTCAGGACAAGGTGTAGAACACCTCCATCCGCATCGAATGCATTTTTCCATGATGACGACCAACCCCCATTATGTCTAAAGGGAACCTTTATTTTCTCAGTGTAGTTTTCTCGCATATTGGACATTGCTTTGAACGATTACCAGCGCATTCGGAGCAGATGAATCCGCACTTGTCACACATTCCAGCACCAGGCCAGGAGCTTTCCCGTGTTTCACCGCACTTTTTACATTTCATTTTTGACATAAGACACCTCCGATAATAAAAACTCGATAGCTACATTGATATTTAACGACAGATGGCGCAATCCGTGACAGATCTTTCAACCATTTTTTTTGCATTCAGATCTTTCAACCATCATTACACACGCCAATAAAAAAATGGGGGATAGTTAGTCAACTACCCCCGCATCCTTTTAGAAATTACTGACGGAAACAACTCTTACACATGTAACTGTCTCGTGAAGGACAACCAGCTGAATAGCCTCCACCAGGCAAGTTTTTTGCCAAAACTTCAGGTTTTGAATACTTCATAGTCTTTTCTCCTTGGAAATTGAATTTTACACAACTATTTTTCGCTTTCCTGCATACAGTCCTCTTTAGCCGTTATCACCTCCTTTCAAAGATACTTGAATCGTAATCTTCAATTAAAAAAATGAGACCCGATTCAAGTGGCACAAAAAACAGTGATTCTGGCTGAAACGGCATCCAGAATACTTGTCCAACATCTGCATACTTCTGCGTCCTGTTTAAGTTGCTACGATTCAATCCCCTTCGAGATAATGTCGGAACAGAGGCTACAATTCCAACACTGGAAGCGGCAGTCTTTAGTTTTCTTGCGCCATCTATCAAGTAGCTTCCCATACTTTTCTGGATTACCGTGGAGCATCTCTAATACCGGAGTTGCGTCATAGGAAAACGGTTCTGGCGATGAGAGAAAAGCTTCTATCTTGTCCAGATTATCAGTTAAAGATCGGAACGCTCGACGACCGACCAGCTTTATCACATCAAAATTCTCGCACATCTCGTCAAAGTCACTTTTAAATCCGGGCAGGCCCACAGAGAACAGCGGATTATAGAAATGATCGCCGATATTCTGGCAATATAGCTCTTGTGGACAACGAAATATTTCGAGATTTTTCTGCATATTCTCGCTTGTTTCCGGATGAGTAAGTGTGTGCTGATGATGTTCCTCAGGTAGAGGACAATAACCAAAGCACCCTTCTCCAGATAGCATCGATGTATAAACATGCTTACCGGTTAATTCTTCAAATTTCTGTTGAGCAGCGCGAATTTCACGTAAAGTTTTTGTCTCCCTTACAAGCACTCGGTCAAGATTGATATAATCATACCCAGCTTCCGCATGGTTCCAAAAGTCCTGACCATTGCGTACTCTTCTCAGTACAGTATTTTTTATGACCAATTTGGGGAATGTTTTCTGAAGAAGCCCCATTTTCATCCAGAGCAAATGAGGCATGGTCATGCTCGTAACGCCCATGTCATAAATAGGTTTGAAGTTCTCAACAAAAATTTCAAGATTATTGTAGGTATTCGGAACGTGTATATTATTGAACACCGGTGAAACCTGAACTCCAGTCTTATTCTGTAATTCAACCATGTGTCGTAAATGTATTTCGTTTTCAGCTTTTGTAAGCATTACTCCATGAGCATCCACCATGAATGGCTCGATATGACAGGTAAATATCAAATCATGGATTTTGTCAGCATTCCGCTTGATTCGGTTTACAAAACTGTCAGATACAAGTGTCTTCAAATTAGCTCGACTGAACGACGGGCTGATTGAAAGAGAAAAGCGCATCTTCTGGAGATTTTGGTAACCATGATTCAGTGACGCATCCGCAGTATTAATTTGTGGTTTCTTTGAAGGCATTGCTTTCTCCGAGTTATACGGTCTGTCCGGTAAAGCGTACAGGTTCAAATCCAGTATGCTTTTTCCACTCTTGTAATCCCTTATTACCCACGTGCATAAGGTGGTATTCAAAATACTTAACAGCCGGGTGATGCTCCATTAAATCTCTTACAACATCGAACATCAGCTGAATCATGAAATTGTTTCTACCCATGAAACCACGATGACCCAAAATTTTATACGTTCGAACAACCTCTCCACAAAAACGTGGGTACATGTATCCTATCCATGAATGGTCAGGAGAAAATACTCCGTATGTTTTATGGAAATGATATGGACAAGCAAATGACGGTACTTTTTCCGGATATTGGAAATATTCCTCAGCCATTTTTCCTTGTCGTTCATCGGCACTCGTATTTATGGCATATAACTCATTACGGCGGTTATTGCGTTCCTCAACGTTTATGCATCTTACGTAGTAGCCTTCCCTCAAAACCCGGCGATATTCACTCAGACGCTTGTTACTGATAGCGCTATCAAGGAAATCATCAAAAGATATAAAATTGTGAAGGTTGATAACAGCCAACACGAAGCTCTCGTCATGACTGGATTCCGCATGGTAATCAGAAATATCTGTTACAATTTCAGAGCACTTATTATCGCAATGAGCTGATCCGCTGAAGAGCCTTACCGGTTCCTCGATAATGATAGTTTTGCGTTTCATAGGATAAATCCAGAAGCTATACGCCGAACACTTTGTCAAAATTTCTGTTTGCCCATGTCAGAAACACATCCTCTCCAAACATGGCTACAAGTGTATTTACCCGTTTTTTGTACCTTTCCATAATCGATTCATCTGGGTAAAAATACTCATCCAGCGGAAAATCTGTTCCAAACAATATTCGGTCATTTCCAAGAGTTTGAGACAATTCACCGATATCCTCCTCGGTCATATAGGCTGTATCAACATATATGTTGGCATTGTCTCCCATCACTTTGATGGTCTGATCCAAAGGGCGACCATGAGCTAAAATGATGCGCACATCTTCAAATTCATTACATATGCCCCCGAAATTCCCAGCTTCAGACTCTGGAGTCCATCCGGTATGGATTAGTACTGGAATTCTCTTTAATCTGGCAGCACCCATCAAAGTTTTAATCTGTCGTCCGGTCAAATCCCATTCATTCGCGTAGCGATGTATCTTGAATCCACGAAACGGAATGTCGCTATAAAGGCTAAAATCTTCGGATCTGTTAACCATTTCCGGAGTAACCCATAACAGCGGTACGACCTGTTCCGGAGAAGAAACCAGTAAAGCATTAAATTCAGATTTAACCTGCTCGTAATCTTCGTCAACAGTTGATGTTGAAGATACAGCCCATTTTCTAAGACCGAGTTTACTCAAATTGTTGGAGACATCAGCTGGTGTAAAATGAAAACCGTCCGACCATTTCCCAACGTGAACATGGGAATCGCAAATTTGCGGCGCGAGTCGATCAAATACGTCCTCAAGCATTCGCGAGCAGTTTCTCGGCTCTAAACGTGTCTACAAGTTTCTTATTGAGGAAGGCGACATCACAAAAATGTGTATTTATCGCAAACATGTCTCCATTACTTTCGTTGAAATTCCGAACGAGGCACATAGCACAATAATCTCTCGCTTCACACTCAAGACATTGAGGGAATGCAGATTTCTTTATATTTCTGATAAAACTGGCTTTCTCCGAATCATGCCAAATATTACGCAAGCTCTGTTCAGTAAGGTTTCCAAGTACGTGGCCTTGAAAACCAGCGCAAGGGTAAACATTCCCGCTTGAACTGATGCAGGCGTTATCAACCACAACTCCACAAACCGGCTGTTCAGCCAGTATTTCCAAGCTTTGCGTTTTAGGCTCAAATTCAAGGAGTTCTTGATAGTCTTCTTCAACATCAATAATATCTTTAATGAGTTCTTCTGTTTCATCAAGATTCAACCGGTTTTCAAGATTAGATGTAGTAAAATCAGTTCGCGCCATCATGATGAAATCACAGAGAGTCCGCATTTTACGGCTTTTAGCCCATAACGATACCTCCCGATAAGACTCACTGTTCGCTTTCATTGCCGGGCTACTTATCTGAACGGGAATATCCGCTTCAAGCAGTAGATCAATCGCCGCCATAGATTGCTTGTGAGAACCAGCAACCGCTGTGATTGCATCATGAACGCATGAATCCATGCTGTAGATCGAGATCTGAATCATATTGATATTCAAGTCCTTAAGCACCTGAATATTCTCTTTGTTCAGAAGTGTGCCATTACTGAGTATATTGATCACAAAATCATTCTTCCGTGCATGGTTCAGAATAGCGAGAATATCTTTATGCAAAAATGGTTCTCCACCTGAAAATGTCACACTCACCGTATTCATATCCTTAAGCTGGTCAAGTGTATCAATAGCCAGAGATAAACTCATTTCCTGGTTTTTGTTGTCATGAGGAATATAGCAGTGGACGCACCGCTCATTGCATTGAGATGTGAGTTCCATATGAATTCCGAATATCGTTGGATTCTGTCTGAAGTAGTCATTAAAAAAATTAGCCGTATCAGTCAGAATGTCATCTCTTGATTCTTGCATGAAATTGATTGCTATCGTTTTGGGAAGTTCAGTCGCGTATGTAAAGAAGGGTTCTTTCTCGTCCAATTCGCTTGATGAAGAACCCGTTACGATAAATTTATCTTTTTCCAATTCATCGATAAACTCACGAAAATCTTGATCAATGACATCACGAGATACGTCAACAAACAGTGGGAATATATCGTCCACAATGGAGTCAATCGATTTAGGTGAACGGCTAAGCTGACTTAAGAAGACGGCACCAACATTGTCATAGACTCGGTCATGTTTTGTAAGCTGACTTGTGATGTAGCCGATATCATCGAACTTACGTATAAAAGTATCTTTGCATTGTCTTACTAACGTCATCATTTTCTCCTGCGTAATTGTTGATTTCTAATAACGGTTACTCGAATATCTCGTCCAGCAATCGATCAAAGAATATGAAGTCCTCGTCAGAATAAAAAACCTTCAAGAAACCATGAATCTCAACTCTGTGAATGCCTTGCTTCTGTAAAAATTGAAACTGTTTAGCAAATGCATATTGTTCAACCAAATTATTTGGATAAGGATGGTTGCTCTGTAAGTCAGTGTATGCGTACGTTTTTAACTTTTTTTGATAGAACTTTTCAGTCTTACAATTTAACCGATATTGGCAGTGCGCCAGTTCATGAGTCATCCAAGCACATTTATCCGGATAAATATGTGTCCTGAAGTAACTTTCTTTGAACAGAATCAGCATATTTCCAGCATCAGATTCTGATACCTGCCTTCCTTTTGTCCACACAGCATCCGGTACAACAGCTATTGTTACGTTATCCAATCTGGCATCATGCATAGCAGTGAGTTGAAGCCGATATTGCTTGTTTAAATCTGCTGTCTTAAAGAAATTGATCTTACTAGTGTCTCCATCACAAATGGTGTTCGGTTGCAGCGATTCATCACTGGCGGGATAAATAACTTTAGAGATGAATTCAGAACCTTTATTCATTATAAGTTCCATTTTCTGCTCTTGAATAGGGTTCCGAGCAAAAACTTAATGCCCTTTGCTGACATTTAGCTTGGAGATTATGGTCTTAATTTCATCCTCACGCGGCCATGCATTTCTTACGCACATCCCTAAACCTTTAGACTGCTGCATCATAACAGGTGCACTGCGCCCATTTTCTGAACAAGTAGAGTGTCCCAACCCAAGTGCATGTCCCATTTCGTGATTTACCAAATACGATCTATAATCTTCAATCGGTCCCTTCCATCTCCAGTAACCGCCTGTCCAGCGAGCCGAATTAATTATGATCTGTTTACCGTTACGGCAACTCCATGTTCCATAAGTTTCTAAAGGACGGCATAATGAATCAACGATCTCCGGTGCAGCGAGAACAATAGTTAAATCCGAAGTACCAGAAGTAACTTCTTCAAAACTAACACCCCCTGAGACCCACCCCCGAGAATCTGAAAGTACTTTTTCAACTCCGATCTTGAACTCCGATTCATCGAGTTTTGTCATGTTTTTTGTCTTGTATTTTAATGTCTTTTTAACCGGAGATTTTGTTGGAACGTTTGGAGGCGAGCTGTCAATCGGTTTGGAAAGCAACTCAACCAACGCATCACGGTTACGATCCCAAACCTCCCTAATTTTGGTCGGTTCTAACTCCAAAGTGATAGTGGGAATATTTCGCTCTATCCCAGAATATGTCCCGAGCGAACCAGGTGTCGGGTAACCAATATCTGCTTTTAGAGGATATCTGTTTTTTTGAGAAAACCTCTTGGCGATGAGCTCAGCTGGTCCGTCATAGTTTACTACCTTCAACGGTGAATGAATTGATAATATGATTTTTGGCTTACTTGCATTTATCAATTCCATTAACGCGATTGTCTCCGGTTCAGAGGCTGGTGAAGTCCCGCCGTAGTACCTATTTTTATTACGCTGAGACGTCCAATTTTTTGTAGGGAAGTTTCTGTTTATATCGATGGCTCTCGCATTAGTCCTAGTTTTTCTGAACACGCCGTCCGGGTTAACTTTGCTTACTACAATACATTTAATTGACGGTTCAATCTTAATCGCCCCAGCAACAATCTCCTTCTTCAAAATCTCAGCGAAATCAACCGTAATGGTTTCATCCCCATGAATCCCGGCAAGAATCAGAATGGTGTTAGCACCCTTCCCAAAAACGGATGCTTCAATTGGCCGCTTATCAACTGAGCTGCCAACTACATTCAAGCCTTCGCCAGTAAGTTTGTTAGTCTTTTTTGAGTCATTATTCGCTTGATCTGCTTTATTGCCAGCAAGAGTCGCAATTTGCCCAATACCATTTTTTGGATCTTGGGCAATTGCGCCCCCACCGGTTAGAATACTTACCGCCGTTGCAATGATTGCGATGATTACGTAACGATAACAGTTAAAAAATATGTAATTATTTGACATGCTATTTAATCACCACGAAATCTTCCTTTACGATCCCCCATTTTCCATCGTTTTTCCGCAGCTGCATTGTTTTAAGTCCATAATCTTTGAACGTAGACGAATCATATTTTTGCTTGAAAGTAACAACGACATCATTCTGATTAGTTGAGAACTGCATGTCATTTATCGCGACCTTTACAGCACTAGAGCGTGAAAAAACTCCCTTCTTATACTCATACCACTGAGAATGGTTCATCTTCTTGTACGGAGAATAAAAATCACTCTCATAATATTTTATGAAACCATCGATGTCTCCAGCCTCCCAAACACGTATCCAGTCATTTATAAACGATGTAACTTCTTGTTTCACTTCGCTTGGGACTGTATCGGAAGTCTGTGTTGTTCCAGGCGCTGCGCTATTAGCTTGAACGGCTGGAGCGGCTGGAGCCGGTACTGCTGCTTGTGCGGAACCACCACCGTTCAGGTATTTTGGTTTAACATACCCGACTTGCCCCTGTAGCGGGCCTGATTCTACCCGAATATTGCTCCACTGTTCTCCTTTTGAGTCATTACTCGAGCCAATAACGGCAACTTGAGTATTCGGTGCCAGCTTACCGACTTGTCCTGTCTTTGAACCAGGACCAGAACGGAGCGTTATTTCTTTATTGATGTAGCTCGTAACTCCTTGCTGATTTTGGCTATAACCACCGCTACCACCGAACTTGCCTTTTAACATCTTGGGACCAACCGAGAAGCCGATAACAGCAATGATCATGGCGGCAAGTAAACCGACAAAGATTCGCGTGTCATCCCGGTAGTTGTTGTATGCGTTGTACAGGAAGGAGATAGGGGAAAGGATAATCATCAGTATCCAAACAACAAAGCGGGGTAAACTTGCTGCCCATTTAAAGCCTGGAGGCAATGCTGAATAGTAAAGACCGTATTCGCCACCCGCAACGGTGTCAGACATCTTTCCGGCTTCTACCAGATCGTAAATATCCTTGTTGATCATGTAGCCGGTTCTTCGGCTGATGAACCACCACAGTACACCAGGAACTACATAGAACAGACTGTAAATACCGACCAGAATCCAGGAACCGACGAACTTCCGTTCGTACATCTTGCGAACGAGTTCCTCAGTTTCTCGGATCGACTTTTTCATATCGTTATCATCAACATCTAATGTTTTGATTTTGTCCAGAATAGCCTTGGCATTGTCGGCTTGTTCTTTGCTGATGCAGTAAAAAAGCCCGTCTTCAGGGTTTTTCCACCAGGTATTGAGCATGCCTTCATGGTAGGCCAATGCGAGCAGCCATTTGTATGACTTATTGGTCGGTTCTTCTTTTACGCACTGTTCCATGATGTCAACACCCTCACGGTACATACCATGACGGACAAAAATACCGGCAACTGCGGCGCGGTACATGCTGGTAGCGGGTTCTATCTGCGAAGCTCTTTGATATTGCTTAAGAGATTCTTCCCAGCGTTCAATGGATTCATAGATAGTACCGAGATCGAAGTAATAATATGCTTCGTTAGGTTTAATCTGAATTGCGCGTTTGTATTCATATATAGCGTCTTCAGTTTCGCCCCACTGGTATTTGGCTTGACCAAGCAGAGCCCAGGCTTCAGCATTATCGCCCTGCTGCTCAGTTGCTTTAGTGGCAACATATAATGCGTCTGCTACGTTGCCTTCCGACAGGAGCTTCCAGGCCAGAGGCACGAGATCCTCACCACCTTTGAATTTGGACGAGTCAACATGACTTTCCTGCTTTGGACTACCTTTCAAGTTCCGGTCATATTCAGCTCGTTTAGATGAGTCGGTGAAGATAGTTTCCGCTTCATCAAGGCACTTAACCATCCGCTCTGCTTGTTGACGGACTTCAAGCTTTGCGGAGTTGGTCTTGGTGCTCCAAATACGCAGTTCCTTGTTGATAGCCTTCTTGATCTCTTCGACTGACGACGTCGGGGAGATCTTTAGAATCTCATAATAGTTGTCCATTTTATCCTCCTAAAGATAGCGGTACTAAACCTCAAGTTATGTATAACGACCAGAAATGAAAATCATGACAGCACAATCTATATACTCAATGCCATTTCTATTACCGCTTCAGAAATTAAGCTTTTATATGCCGCAGAAGAGGCTCTATTTTCATCTTTCGGATGCACAATTACAGCGGCCTCAAGTAAAACTGCCGGAGCATCAGAATTTTTGAGTACAACCAAATCATCGAATAAATAGATCCCATGTTCCGGATCAATCAATTGTCTGTTTTCGCCAGCTATTTTTTCTGCATGGTGTAACGTGGGTTTCAGACCTCTTTTAACCAGTGCTTTGCCAAGATTTTGTGCATAATTTAGTGACTGTTTGTAGTGGCTATTCTTTTTAGAAACGAAAATTGAGAACCCCTGAGCTTTCAGTGAAGTAGGAACTCCTTTTCTTTTCCATACAATATATTGAGGTTGCACAGAATCATGGTGAATCGACAGTATGAATTTTTTCCCTTTAGCTGATTGAGCTCTTCCAATCAACGGAATATCTTCATTTGCCTGCCTTGTAATTCCAACCGCAAATTGTCGTTTCTCAAACGCCAACTTTATCGTTTCAGTTAGTGAGTCATTGTAACGATACTCAGATTTACCCGTACAGCTTGTAGCGCCAGGAGATAACGGCGAATGTCCAGGATCTAGAACGTAATCAACTCGCCTTATTTCTTCGGTGAAAGCCTGTGACACCATTGCTAAGCAAACCAAGAGTACACAAAAGGGAGCGCGGCAATGGAAGCTTGATAATTTAATCATTTAGCCTCATTGCTACTGAGTTGGGCAATACGAGTTTGATACGCTTGAAGCATCGACGTAGTGTCACTACAAACGTCCCGTTGAGTTTTTAACCACTCAATCTGCTCGCGTTTAACGCTTTCTTTGTCCGCAGCATTTTTACGCGCCGCCTTGTAAGCTTGAGCCAACTGCACATCAACTTGACAAAGTTCCTGACTCGAACAAATGAGACGTTCGGCATTTGTCGATGCTTTCCCACAATTAAAACTCGGTGAGTAGTTCGCTTGTGGTGATTGTGACGCTTGAACAGCAGGCGCGGCTTGAGCGGTCCCCGCACCGTTCAGATATTTCGGCTTGACGTATCCTACACGACCTTGCAACGCGCCAGATTCTACCCGTATGTTGCTCCATTGTTCGCCCTTTGAGTCGGCACTTGTACCGATAATTGCTACCTGAGTGTTTGGCGATAGCTTACCGACTTGCCCCGTCTTTGAACCAGGACCAGAACGGAGCGTTATTTCTTTGTTGATGTAGCTCGTGATTCCTTGCTGATTCTGACTGTAACCACCGTTACTCCCTCCAAACTTGCCTTTCAGCATCTTAGGACCAACTGAGAACCCGACGACAGCTATGATCATGGCGGCAAGTAAACCGACAAAGATTCGCGTGTCATCACGGTAGTTGTTGTAGGCGTTGTACAGGAAGGATATCGGAGAAAGGATGATCATGAGTATCCAGACCACGAATCGAGGTAGACCAGCAGCCCATTTGAAGCCCGGAGGCAATGCTGAGTAGTAGATACCGTATTCGCCACCAGCAACAGTCGCAGACATCTTTCCAGCTTCTACAAGATCGTAATTGTCTTTGTTGATCATGTAGCCCGTTCTTCTGCTGATGAACCACCAAAGTACGCCAGGAACCACATAGAACAGACTGTAAATGCCGACCAGTATCCAGGAACCGACGAATTTTCGTTCGTACATCTTGCGGACAAGCTCTTCAGTCTCTCTGATCGACTTCTTCATGTCATTATCATCAATGTTCAGAGCTTTAATCTTGTTCAGAATGGCTGTAGCGTCATCAGCTTGTTCTTTGCTGATACAATAGTATTTCCCGTCTTCGGGATGTCGCCACCATGACGTCAGCATGCCTTCATGGTAAGCAACGGCGAGTAGCCATTGGTATGACTTGTTGTTAGGTTCTTCTTTCACGCATTGTTCGAGAATCTCAACGCCTTCACGGTACATACCATGCTGCACAAAGATACCGGCAACAGCAGCACGATACATACTAGTAGCGGGTTCTATCTGTGACGCACGCTGGTATTGTTTAAGAGCTTCTTCCCAGCGTTCAATAGATTCATAGATAGTACCGAGGTCAAAATAGTAGAACGCCTCATTCGGCTTTAGCTGTATGGCGCGTTTGTATTCATAGATAGCGTCTTCGGTTTCGCCCCATTGATACTTGGCCTGGCCAAGCAGAGCCCAGGCATCGGCATTACTGCCTTGCTGTTCAGTTGCTTTGGTGGCTACAAACAAGGCATCAGCTACATTACCTTCCGACAAAAGTCTCCACGCCAGCGGAACAAGGTCTTCGCCTCCTTTGTCCTTGTATGTAGAAGAGTCAACATGACTTTCTTGTTTGGGACTGCTCTTCAGGTTTCGGTCGTATTCAGACTTCTTGGAGGAATCAAGCAGGAGGGTCTCAGCTTCATCAAGGCACTTTACCATGCGCTCAGCTTGTTGCCGGACTTCCAGCTTAGCGGAGTTGGTCTTTGTACTCCAGATGCGCAGTTCCTTGTTGATGGCTTTCTTAATCTCTTCGGCAGATGCTGTAGGAGATATCTTCAGAATGTCATAAAAGTTGTCCATTAGCCTTATCCCTCCTGAAATGGAAATCAGTATTTATATTTTCAATATGCTCAACGTCAGTGAAGTCTTATCCGAGAGCCCGTTGTGTGGTTATAGCCACCAGTGACGAAAAGCGGGCCATTACGGTTAATTCCTTCGATATCGACGGTGTCTCCAATGTTAAAATTACCAACGATCATTCTTTCCGGCATGGTAGCTAGGCGCTCTCGCCCGCTCGTCAAGCGGATGCGAACTTCTCGTACTAAAACTTCATCACGTAACACAAAGTGACGAAGGTTGAATATGTATCCAGATAATTCCTTTACAATCTTGATTATAAAATCTTTCTTACCCTTACCTTTCCCATCATCCTTGCACACGGATGGTATCGACGACACAGCGTTCAAGGTTACTGCAATTATGCTAACAACAAATATTGCTATAGGTACTAAAATGACTCCAACAAGCAGTTTAGCAATGACTTTGTACCAAACAAATTCTTCTTTACCCATGTACGAGGGACCAATCGTTGTAACAGTCCCAGAAATCTTTCTTAAGCCAGACAAGTCTGGCATTCGGACGGCAGTTAAGTTTTTTATCGGCAAAGCAAAAGGTTGCCGGTAACTGTTTGCAGTCGCATGCGGCTGTTTACCTACAAAACTGATTTCAGCACCACACGCGGGGCAGTATGCAGGACATGGCGTTGTACACAGCCATCCACATCGAGAACAATTTTCCATAGAGTCGGCTGCGTGCTCCCATGTTCGGGTACATTGTTAAAGTCACTCCGCTGTTTGCATTTGCATTCAGCGGAGTGACTTTGATTCGGTAGAACTATGTAATATTAAAATTGCTTATGTCAAGAATGGATGTCTCGGTTAATATCGTAACCGTATTTAAATCCGAACATTACCCAAAGTCCAATCGCAATGATTCCGACAATAAAGAAACCACCGGAGCCCGCGCTAGAGGCGATCATTAAAAAGACTATAGCGGCGATTACACCTTTGATTATGCCGAATACACCTCGACTCCAATGTTTCGTATTCGCCCAGATTGCAACTTCAAGATTTTTTTGGAGAAGATTTCTCAGATCCTTATCGTCGAACTTCAATGCCAAAGCTTTTTCAGTATAGGTTTGCATTGTAGAAGCATGCTCGCTGGTGGTGCAGTATTGTCCGTCGGTAAGTTGGCTAATTGAATAGTCATTGTAAGCTACAGCGTAACTGTTCAGCATAATTTATTTTCGTTCTTTAAAAAAAGTTCTTGACACGGTTTTTAGGTGATTTTTCGAAAATCGGGCGCACCTTTAAACCGGCTTCATATTGCCTCCTGAAGGCGCTGTACGCCGCCTGTCGCCCGTATGGGCGACTTAAGCAGTGCCGACCGTGTCAAAAATAATACATCGCCTTATACGGCCACCTGGCGCAAAAAATTTGCTCTAAAAAACCTGTGTTATAGTGACTCATCACAAACACGGGTGGATGCATGACTGCTACGAGTGTCAACATAGAAGCGAGCATACAAACGGCAAAAGAGCTGATTGCCAAAGAGAAGAATCTATCCCCGGCACTCAAAGTTGCTCTTGATGTTCTTCTGCTTCTGGTCACCATATTGGCAAACCAACTGGGCTTGAATAGCAAGAACAGCAGTAAGCCACCGGCATCCGATCCCAATAGGGAGAAAAAGCTCAAAGAGCCAGGAACTCGCAAACCGGGTGGTCAGCACGGTCATATTGGAACCACGCTCAAACAGGTTCCAGATCCCGATCAGATCAAGGAACTCACCGTTGACAGAAGTATGTTGCCAAGTGGCAGTTGGCGTGTTTCAGGTTACGAAACCCGTCAGGTTATCGATGTCGATATTTCAAGTTTTGTCACCGAATGGCGAGCCGAGGTGCTGGAACACCAAAATGGCAAGCGCTATGTAGCCGAATTTCCCAAGGATGTTACCCGGCCTGTTCAGTACGGAATCAATGTCAAAGTCAACGCTGTCTACATGTCCCAGTACCAGTTGATTCCGTACAATCGCATTGAGGATCACTTTCAGGATCAACTGGGTATTCCGATCAGTGTCGGCACGATAAACAACTTCAACAAAGATGCCTTTGAGCGTCTTGAATCATTTGAGTCGTGGGTTAAAGAGCAACTTGGCTCATCGCCGCTTGTGCATGGAGATGAGACCGGTATCAATATTGGTGGCAAAGGGCGCTGGCTCCATACCGTTTGCAATGACGGTTTCACCTATTACTATCCCCACGATAAACGGGGTGGTATTGCAATAGACGAGATGGGAGTATTGCCAACGTACAAAGGAATCATCTGCCACGACCACTGGAAGCCGTACTTTAACTATGGCGGATCACACGCACTCTGTAATGCCCATCATATACGAGAACTTGAAAGAGCATTCGAGCAGGACAAGCAAAAATGGGCAGAGCAGATGATTCTGCTTCTCAAAGAAATCAACAAAGCTGTCAACGAGTCAGGTGGTCACCTTGAAATGGCAGCATCGGAGCATTATCGGAAACGATATCGAGATTTGCTACACGAAGCTGAACGCGAATGCCCACCACCTGATGAACCAGCCGTAAAGAAACAAGGGAAGACGGCACGATCAACTGCAAGAAACCTTCTGGAACGCCTGCAAAAGTTTGAAAACGAAACGTTACGATTCATGGATGAAGAGGTAGTACCGTTTTCAAACAACCAGGCCGAAAATGACCTGCGAATGACCAAGGTGCAACAGAAAATATCAGGATGTTTTCGGTCAATGGACGGAGCGAAAATGTTCTGTCGAATCCGAAGCTATCTTTCAACCTGTCGGAAACAAGACATCAGTGCGTCCGAAGGATTGCGCCTCCTGTTTCAGGGAAAGTGGCCACCATTTATGACTGTCAAAGAACAAGGTGCTGAATAGTTACGCTACAGCAAGCAAATAATTGAAAGGACCATTGGTTGGGTCTTCCTGAAGACATTGTTCAAGGATAGGCATAGCTTCCTTGTACATTGACAAACGAACAAAAACGTTACCGATAGCTGCACGATACATCGGAGTTCTCGGATCGCATTGTGAAGCGCGTTCATAATTTTCAACAGATTCTTTCCAACGTGATTCAGATTCATAAACGCAACCAAGATCGAAATAATAGTCCGGTTCATTAGGCCGCAGTTTAATAGCTCGTTTGTATTCATAGATTGAATCGTCAACCATACCCCAGCGAAATTTAGCTTGTGCAAGCAGTGCCCAGGCTTCCGGGTTGTCGCCGTTTTTCTCGGTTGCTTTGGTTGCAACATACAGCGCATCGGGGATGTTACCGTCAATTAGAAGACGCCGACCTTCTTTAATCAAGTCTTCCTTTCCTTTAAGATCGGATTCATCGAGCTGCCTTTCATCAGTACTGGAAGTACGCAATTTGTTGTCGTAATCAGCGCGTTTTGAAGAGTCAAGGAGGGTACTCTCAGCTTCTTCAAGGATTTTAACCATACGCTCAGCTTCTTGACGTTTGTCAGTCTGTGGATGATTGCATCGGTTAATCTGAGCCCTCGTTTTTACGTCAATTGCCTTTTTGAGTTCTTCCGTACTTGCCGTCGGTGACAAATCCAAAATCTTGTAATAGTTGATCATTCTCTTCTCCCTCCCTTTCTTTGGTTTAGTTGACGCTTATTTTCGTCATTTTTTGCTGCATGACTTTTACATCTTGATCTGACAGGTTAGATTTTCTTTCAATATGCATATCACCCAGTTTTTTATTGGCTGTCTTATCAAACACGGAAACATGAATAATTCCGTCATGGTCATATGCAAAAAATACTTCAATCGGTGCGCCTTTCGGATAAGGAGGAATGTCTATAGTACCGTCACCAACAACTTTCACGAATTCCAGATCCGTATCTTCTCCTTCTGTTACCTGCACGTGCAGCTGTGTCTGATTGTCTTGCACAGTCGAAAATACATCGCTAACTTTTCCCGGAATCGGTGTGTCTTTCTTCAAAACAACACTATTCTCAGCCTCTCCATACCGGTTTACAGTTACAATCCCCATGCTATGTGAGTTGACATCCGTTATTTCAACCAATGGGAAAGAAGCAGTATCAACCAGGTCACTCGTTCCACGAGCAACTTTTAGTAAAGCACCTTGAAGAGCTGCGCCACAAGCAACCACCTCGTCAGGATGCACTTCCATTGAAGGTTTTTTCCCACTTGCTTTTTCAATTAAAGTCGGTACAGCTTTCATACGAGTCGAACCGCCAACCATAAGAATCTTATCAATTGCTGTCCACTGAAGTCCGGCGTCTTCAAGAACAAATTCCATGATTTTGGCAGTACGTTTCATCAATGAACTGGTTACATCATTAAATTGATCCAGAGTAACGGTAACGGAGTGGTTTTTACCACCGGCAGAAAGAAACACATTGGTTTTGTCTCGTGACGAAAGCGTCTTCTTAGCCATTTCAGCTTTATCGCGCAAGTCCTGCTCAAGAGTAGGGTCATCGAGAAGGTCAGTTCCTCCGTTACTTTGGAACTCTTCATTCAGGTGGTTCATCAACGCATTATCCCAGTCAAAACCACCAAGGTTCTTGTCTCCGCCAGTTGCAAGAACATCAATACCTCCGTTACCAAGGCGCATTATGGTTACGTCAAATGTACCCCCTCCGAGGTCATAAACCAAAATGGTCTGTTGTTCCTGGATATTGTCAATGCCATAAGCCAAAGCCGCAGCAGTAGGCTCATTAATAATGCGTAGGACGTTGAATCCAGCTATATGCCCCGCATCCTGAGTTGCTTTTCGCTGAGCATCGTTGAAGTATGCGGGCACCGTGATTACGGCATCGCGCACTTCCTTACCGAGAAATGTTTCAGCATCTTCTTTCAGCCTTTTCAGAATAATTGCTGAAACCTCTTCCGGCTTGAAAACCTCATTCGCCTCAGTTCTGAATTTCCAGGAAGGATCTCCCATCTGGCGCTTAACAAATTGAACAACATTCATGGGACTTGCAACAGCAGAACGCTTGGCAATGCTCCCAACAATCGGCATCGTATCGTCAAATAAGACTACCGACGGTGTAATCCTTTCTCCTTCACGATTGGAGATGATTTCCGGTTTACCATGTTGGTTCACCACAGCGATGGCTGAATATGTCGTACCCAAATCAATACCCACTACACTCATGTTTCTTTCCTCCTATTGATAAAATGATAACTTGATGCTTTATAGAGCCGCCTGTTCGAGAACTTCCTGCTTTTCTTTGATAATCTCCGATGATAATGCACCTGCTTTGCGCATGACAACTTCACGGGTCATCTGACCGCTTTGAAGTTCTTTTGCAACGACCTCAATCACACCATCAGCCGTGTAGCGAAGAGTAACTTGAATCATCAGTTCACCAGCTTTATGCGCAGGAAGATTTTTCAATCCAGCTTTTCCGATAAGATGAACGTCAGGAGACCGAGGATTTTCATCTTCTCCTTGCAATACTTCTATTTCAACTCGGCTCTGATTGTCCTCATTTGTTCCATATGTGCGTGTCAGCTCACATGGTATAGGAGTAAAACGTGGGATAATAATGCTGTTGATGTGTTTAGCTTTATCAGCTGAGAGTGCCTTAACACCAAGACTGTGCGATGCAACATCTCTAACAACAATATCCGATCCACCAGCAAGTTCAGGAACTGCTCCGGCTCCGTCCGTTTCTGTAACTGTGATTGCAGCTTGAACCGCAGCGCCAAGTGAAACACACTCATCAGGATTCATATCTCTTGCGGCATCTTTACCCGTTACTTTACTAAGCATTTCCTTTACAGCCGGTATTCGGCTTGATCCACCTGCAAGGAGGATCGTGTCAACAGCCGTCCAATCCAGATTAGCTTCTTTGATAATACGGTTCAGACAATCCTCAGTCTGTTTGATAATGTCATTAATAAGCGTATTGAACAATTCGCGGTCAATGTCTATTCGCAACGTCTTGCCGCCAGCCGAAAGAGTCACGGGAAAATCTTCTCGGAATGATAGGTCTTTTTTTACAATTTCTGCTTTATCCCATAAATCTTGATGTGTATGAGCTTCCAGTCGAAGATCTATACCGTGTTCGCGTTGAAATTCGCCAGCAAGATACTCAACCAGTTTTGCGTCAATATCTTTTCCGCCAAGCTTTTCATCCCCATCAGTTGCGATTACGGTAAATTCTTTCCCTTGAATCCTCATGATAGTGACGTCAAAAGTACCACCACCGAAATCGTATACCAGTAAAGTTTGGTCACCTTCTACCTTGTCAAGTCCGTACGCCAAAGCTGCTGCAGTAGGTTCGTTAATGATTCGAATCACCTCAAGCCCGGCAATTTGTCCTGCTTGACGTGTAGCTTCTCTTTGAGCGTCTTTGAAATAGGCTGGCACACTGATGACCGCTTTGGACACATCTTTGCCAAGATGTGCTTCTGCGTCATTTTTTAGTTTTTTCAGGATCATGGCTGACAGATCTTCGGGGAAATATTCCTTTCCATCCACGTTGAACCGAAAAGATGGATTACCCATTTCGCGCTTCACAAATCGCACTGTTCTGCGTGGTTCGATTATCGCTTGATTACGAGCTTCCTTCCCAACAATCGGATTTCCGTCGTCCTCAAAAAACACTACAGACGGAGTCGTACGATCACCTTCACGGTTGGGAATAATTTCGGGTTTGCCATATTGATTAACATAGGCAATAGCGGAGAATGTTGTTCCAAGGTCAATTCCAACTACAATCTGTTCATCCATTTCGCTCTCCAATACGTGTAATTACTTGCCGGTTTCTTGATCTGCCGAACGTGGTACAGAATATTTTTTCACTATGATTTCTTCCGGTCTTATAAGTCGCTCCCCGCATCGGAAACCCTTTCTAACAATGCGGGCAATTTGATTGTTTTCCGTTTCAATTTCGGTTCGTTCAACACCAATTGCGCGCTGGTTAGTTGGGCTAAACGTTTCTGAATCTGAAAACACCATTTCAATATCACGCCGGTAAAGGATCTCAACGAGTTCCGCGCTTATAGTTCCTAAAATATCGGAACAGTTCGTATCACCATTTTTATCAGCCTCTTCAGTCAAAATAGCGATGCGATCAAAAAGCAGTATCAAGTCAATAAACAGTGGTCGGACACTTTCAAATGCAGAATTTTTTTTGTATCCTTCCAACTCTGAATAAAGTCGTTCAAACGCTTCATCCTTGCTTTTGTCGGACAGAACATGTCGATCGATCCGTTCATACATGAGATGGAGTTGATCCGATATATTTACAACCGATGCGTCGATATGCTCAAGTGTTGTAGCAATGTTTTCAGATGATTGAGATGGAGCCTCTGGTACTTCGAGTACACCCTCAATCTCATTCTCGACACCAGGGATTTCATCAGTTGCGTCGATGATATCCGTCAAAGGAATTTCAGTGGCTATTTCTTTGTCGGTTATTGTTGTCATCGTGGCACCCTTGGTGCTTTACTTGAAGCGGATTGAATATGTTTATCTTTTAAAGTCACAAGAATATTTTTTATGCGCTTTTTCCCCACGAACCAGCGAAACGGTATCGGAATGGTTTTGTAAACCAGAGTGCAGGCTTTTTCGATAAGCTGAGGATTGTTGAGTCCGGTTTCCAAATTGATACCTGCTTTTTTCAGAATTTCGAGAACTTTTTCCTTATCCATGACGAACCTCCTAAATTGATTGCCAACCGGCAATACTTACATAACGACGCTTCATCGAATTCATGACAAATTGAACAAAGTAAATTAGTGTAACTATCGAAAACTTAGTCATCAACTTATTGCCACTCACCCATAATCACAAACGGTGCCCAATAATAGGGATGAGAATATTCGGGTTCAGCTCGTACAGCTTGCATAGCCAATTGCAAAGACCGCCCCTTAGTCTGTCGGTTTGTAACGTAATGCAAGTAGAAATTCTCCATCAAACAAGCAGTTGAACTGTCAGACACTTTCCAAAGGCTTAAGAGCAAAGCCACAGCCCCAGCCCCTAAAAAACCCCTGCTAAGCCCGACGAGTTCGTCAGCGTTAGATATGCGGCTTAAGCCGGTATCACAAGCGCTTAGTGTAACAAGTGAACTATCAAGTCGAAGGCGTAATATGTCCATTAACGACGTCGGACGTTCTTCACGCATATCTGGTGGGATGGCAATCCCAGACAAGAAAGGTTGTTCATGATCAAAATAGCCGTGACAAGCACAGTGGAGTACGTCCGGGCTCTGACGGTAATCGGTTAATTTATCTAAAGCAGCTTCTTTACCTTGAAATATCGATGAAGAAACAAAGACTTTATTAACAGCAAACGCTTCAGATTCTACATGTGGAAGGTCGCCGTCGTTACGACACAAGATCAAAGCACTTTCACGTTTGTAACGCTGCTTTCGACGACAAATTTCCAGCATCGAAGCGGAAGGTGCATAACTAATTTCAAAGCTATCGATCAGATACTGCTTGTTTTTGTTTTGATACAACGCATGGAACGGCAGATAATGCCAGAATAGATGCGGTACGATGACTATATGGGTTATTTCAGCCAGGAGTTCCTTCAGCGGTCCGAAGATTGTTTCATGTATCCAAGAACCAGGCTGTCGTACAGAGCGAAGAAAATCGTGGGAGCTAATATTACGACAAGCCGGGTCTCGAATAGCAGCAACAAGCTGAAATACTTTTTCAGCCGAATCAGCAGCGCTCAACGCTACTTCCACAACTGTAACCGGAAATTCCTGACGTATGACAAAGAGCAGTAAAAGATCATCTGTCTGATAGAATTCAACCAAGGCGGTCTCTGTCGTAAGAATTGCCTGAACGGCGGCGCTTGAAGACGCCTGAACAGACACCAGTCCTTCTTGCTCAGGCGAAACTCTTTGCAGCTCCTCACATAATGCTGTGAATAATAGCTCTTCCTGCTCTAACCCATGCTGGACTTCATGTCGTAAAATGGAACGTTTTCCAGCTTCGACCTCCGATGTAGTCACATCAGTTTCATCAGCTTTTTGAATTTCACTTAGAGTACGGCGCAATTCATCAATTCGCCTAGCGAGCTCAGTTGCTTGAATACAAATTTGTTCACTACCGTCGCCGCTACTAAACTGACCGGCCAAAAGTTCTAATAGTGCTTTAGATCGAGCTCGCTCTAAGTAATAAAAGGCGTCTTCGTTGCGCCCGAGTTCCAGTAACGTGGTGATTATCTGCTGGTACGGTTCAGTACGCGCTTCGGCTAAACCAATTCGGTGACTTTCGCGTTTAAGTCGAGATCGAATTAGCTCCGTCAGCTCAACAGCAGTGGTATAACTTTCGAGAGCTACTTCAAGAGTGCCACAATTGTATCGGTGAAGATTACCAAGATTGACTAAATTGTCTGCGGCATCGGCAATTGCCCCGATATTCTGATGCAGTTTAATTGCTCTTCGATATTCTTTTTCAGCCCTACTGACATCATCCTTCATTACAAGCGCATGAGCTATACCGCTACACGCCAACGCCTCCAAGCTTACAGACCTGATCCGGCGACTGATATCATGGGATTGCTGAAATCGGTGCATCGCCAAGTCAACATCATCTTCACATTCCGCAGTATTGAGATAAAACATTCCCAAGTTATGGCGAATAAGCGCTTCTTGTCGCAAGGAACCATTATCAGTCGCGATAGAAAGTGCTCGGTCAAGAAGCGGCTTTACTTCATCAAATAAACCAAGGTTAGTCATTTGTACGGAACGATTGCTGAGTATAGAGGGTATCATCCGTAGATCACCGACTTCCTCGGCCAACGAAAGAGCTTGCCTACAATACTCCAGAGATGCGTCAATCTGTGATAGCTCAGCGTGAATGAGGCTCAGTGTGTTCATTGCTTTGAGGGTTGTCGACCAACGATCAGAGCGTCCCTGTAGAGCATCAATTGCGCCACGAGAATATTCCAGTGCCTGTTCATAATCACCGAGTTCCCAGAAATAACATCCGAGCCCATACCGCGCCTTCGCTTCAGTATCGAGATCACCACATTTTTCAGCAAGCTCAAGCGCTTGACGATGATAAAATCCAGCTTTATTGGTGTTTCCGAGACTAAACTCTATATCGCCTAGCAGTTCAATGCACAGAGCCTGAACTCGCACGGCTATAAAACGCAACACCGAGGTGAGCCCGCGTTCAGGAAGCTCAGCAGGCAAATCAAATAGGAATATGGATCTATCAAGCAATTCACGCGCCTCCATAAAGCGACATTGGTTATAAAGCGCCAATGCTTTTTCAGGAACGCGAGCAAAGTCTTCACTACTGGATATTTGTCGCAAATGGTGATGCTCAGGTAAGTTGGAGAAAAGGTTATCTAGAACTTTCAGTTCTGAAATGTTTTGATTGATTATATCAGAGAAAATTTGGTCAATATCGTCCCGCTCGGTTTTTGAGAGTGTCAATAGAAACTCTTGAAATCCAATATCACTGCCAAGCAGCTCTGAAAACGCTTCTTTTGATGGGAGAACGGGCACTAAGCCCTCCAACAAGTATGATCTGCGGATCATTATTTACTATTCTGAATCTCCTACATTGACAAACAAGAGCTCACAAGCCGGTTAACGTCATCTCTCCCAACAGGTGAGTATCCTTTTTCATTACAAGCTCGTAAAAACCAGCGGCTGGAACTCTGAAAAATGCTTGTCCGTTTGCATCTGTTGTTTCTTCCAGCAAAATGTCTCCACCTTGGCAAGTAACCGTTACTCCGGGGATAAACTCCTCATGTTGCTGGTCAAGTAGAGAGACAACCATATCCAACATGTCAGGTTCAAACGGAGAGATGACTACCTCGACGGAAAGACATGATTCTTCAAACTCCTTGACGAGTCGCAACGGCTCCGAAACACAGGTTTCAGACGAATCAGAAGAACGCATTCCAGCAAACGCCGGAGTCATGCTCATCTGCTCTCCAGTACTACGGATGAGTTCAACCATGCCTTGGACAGCACGAATAACGATACTGAAAACACTTTGATCAAGTTTGTCCATAAGAGACAGAGTTCTTTTGAAGAGAATTTCGTTTTCTGCCTTTTCTTTCCGATTAAGATTCACAAGAGTGGCTTTTCTTATGCCTTGAAGGCAGCTTGAACAGTTTACTGCATGCAATTCAAATGCATTGATATCCAGCTCGGGCATTAACTGCTGCACGTAACTGGAATATGCTTGATCACCATAGCTATCGCAAGGCGGGTATTTTATGTCGTTTTTGTGTTTTTTCATAATTGGTAACCGCCCACATTCGGGTCATCTGCTACAGCATGTTTAACGACAATAATTGATAAGCATGACAAAAAATCTAGTAAACTCTTAAAGTGAACTTATTTTCTTGCGCAGAGACTCGCGCGACCTTTCAAGGTATTTGCTGACATTGCCACATTTATCCTCCGGAATCCCCATGATCTCTGCAATTTCTCGGTTGGTCGGTTTGGGCAATAATCGACAACTAGAAAGCAAATCTTGTTTCTTTGTCCCGAGATCAGTCCATTCTTGTCGTAGCTCTGAAATCTCCAGCGTGTGATCAGAAAAGGTATCATTGTTTAAGCGCGTTATCTTGTTTTCTACCGTTCTAAGCTGGTGCCAGAACAAAACAGTTCTTCCTAAATCATCCTGTCGCTCAAGTTCCTTTTTAGAGAGAGCGGATTCAAGGGTATGAAGACGTTCTTCCATCTCATTTTTGGTCAACGGTGAGATTGTCAGCAGACCCTCTAATTCAGTTTCGGAAATCGAAAGTTGTCCTAGAATATGGAGCCGAAGAATCCAACGATGGGTAGGGTTATCAATACCAGCAATCTGCTCAATTACGCATTCAGTGTACAATTGAGAAACTGCTTGCTCAAGTTGAGCAAAAAGATCTGCGTCTTCATCCTCAATAACGTCTTGTAAAGTGAACTCCTGACTGTCTCCAATTGGAGAAGAGAGACTTCGCATTAACTGCTCTTCTTTAATCAGCGGAAGATTTTTGATTCTCCCCCGATGCTTAAGCCAATCAACCGTTTGGTTGGCAGTAACCCTGACAATCCATGAACGTAATCCAGAAATGTCGACGCATTGGTTCAGAGCACCTTTAGCATAAAGCTTTTCTACAATGACTGCATGGATATCCCAAATGTTGTCAATATCCTCGGCAAGATATCCAGCCCCACACTTGATGAAAGTTCTGCGTATTGTTTTTTTTATTAAAGGCGAAAAGCGCTTGAAAAACTCTTCCCAAGCGCTGCGTTGATGTTGGAGGCAGAGCGGAATCAAATCGATATCGGGAAGATTATGAAGAGAGTGGAGGGAGTGCAACTTCATATGCCCCGATCATAGTTTATGATTAAAAAGTGAGTATTTATACGAAAATATTGTATATGTGTCAAATGAATTGAGACTGTCTTGCGTCAGTATTCAACAATAATATTTTCACGTCATTACAAGAAATTTTGAAGTACATCTTTAAATTCGGCAGTGCATAATATAGACACTTCCACGATTCTGTCCTCTCATTATAATATTTTATTCAAGCCTTAATAAACGGGCTCTTAGATGATTTGGTAAACCGTTCTATTCTCAGATTGATTACCAAATAATTTTAGCTTCATTCTTCACAGTCTTTCAACTTGTGCAGATAGACTCTGCTGCACAGCGGAAGCAAGTTTAGACACAACCATCTTTGCTAAACATGCTGCATTTGCAGCAGATGTTATGGTAGGGAACCGTGCGGTTTGAATTGCTGATACTGAATGAAGGTGAAAATGTAGCGATGATCTATTTGATTATTCGACACAGTTGATTGAAGCCTTTAAAACTGAACTTGGTTTAAAAGACAAAATCTGCCGTGCCTCAATGGTAATCGTTTCTCCAGTTTGTGGATTACGCCCGCGCCGGTCTTTTTTCTGTTTCACCTCAAATTTACCGAACCCGGATATTTTGACGTCCTCACCAGCCTCAAGCGTGGTTTTTAACAAGCTGAGTACCGATTCGACCAGATCTTGAGACTCTTTCTTCGTAACCCCAATCCTCTCGGAAACTCTTTCAACGATATCTGCTTTTGTCATATCTGTCCTCTTAAACGGCTGATTTCACGATAAGTGCATTTTTATATCAGAAATGATTTTTAGCACAACACCTATCCATATTCCACAAAATCCAACGAACTCTGCTCCCTATCGACCTTCCATTATAGATCTCTATTAAACAGCAATGAGACCGAATTATTCTTCAGCTTGGTACAGCAAGCAAAGAAATTAAAGTCTGACTGGCACCAAAACCATAACATTCAGGAGTCCACCTATGGCAACTGTTCAACAAAAAGTTATTTCAGTTATCTCAACCAAAGGTGGTGTCGGCAAGTCAACCATTGTCACCAACATAGCCACAGAAGCGGCGGCAGCAGGCCGCAACGTCATTATTGTCAATTCTGACACTCAAAAGAGTGTCGTCTACTGGAACGCTTTCAGGAATGCAAACCCGGTACTCATGCAAATCCCGGTCTATCAGTGGAAACTGGAGAACGGTGATCTGAACAAAGGCATTCACCAGCTCCCGTCTGGTTGGGATCTTGCCGTCATTGATGTATGCGGAACTGATAACCGTGCGCTACGTTCAGCAATGCTGGCGGCGGACCTTATAGTAGTGCCAACCACCCCAAGCGGCGCTGATTTTCATGTCCTCAGAAATGAAACCATACCTGTTCTGAAAGAAATGCATAAAGCAAATAAAGCAACCTCAACCGGAGTAATAGTCATCAACATGTGGCACTGGTCACATCGCCTGCATCGCACAGTCACTGAAGCAATGAATGCCATGATCAAGGCGGACTACAGAATATGTGAAACCAGACTGAAACGTCTTGCTGTTTTCCAGGATGCCATCACATCCGGAATGGGTGTTGGTGAGTACGCGCCAAAAAGTGAAGCGGCCAGGAACGTCACTGCTTTGTACACAGAATTGATGAAACTGATCAAGTAGCAGGTAACCAGCCGTACTGCTGCGAAATCTATATTTCAATAGGGAGACTACAGATGAGCACGAAAAAGAAGATCACCACCCTGAATCTCGATGTATCGATGGATAACGCCGCAACCGATGCCTCGGAAGCTTTTCTTAATGCAGCCGATCCACAATCTACGCAGACAACGCCACCGCCGTCCGCATTGAAGCCAGTAGCTCATGCTGTCAAACGAATCGAGAAGATCGAGAAAAAACAGCCTGTCAATCCGGACTGGGTCTGTGCATCGCTCTGGTTACCGAAAGTGGTCGTCGAGAGGCTAACGCTGGAAGCGGTAAAAGCAGCAAAAGTACAGTTCCGTACCATACCGAATATGTCGTTGTACTACCGTGAACTGGTCATAAACGAGTACCGCCGACTGGTAGGTGATGGAACTGTCCAGCCATAGGAGGAACCGACATGTTTCATGAAATCGGCAACCGAATCGCCCGT
>Ga0194037_1000204_pt1 | contig 46110 bp, 43 predicted proteins | sample JunL306m_MetaG_FD_148653 | JGI IMG/M metagenome (GOLD analysis project Ga0194037, IMG submission 148653) | Anoxic zone freshwater microbial communities from boreal shield lake in IISD Experimental Lakes Area, Ontario, Canada - Jun2016-L304-6m | ecosystem: Environmental > Aquatic > Freshwater >... | reverse complement strand
TCTGAGGTCCTTGCCATGGCAATGGTGCCCCGCTTACTCAGAAGACCATTATCCGCCTCGTTTTTAATCGATGCTTTGGTGTTCTTTTGCTGCCATTGTTCGGTGAAACCACCCCCTTGAACCATGAAGCCCTTGATGACCCGATGGAAGATGGTGCCGTTATAATGGCCATCTTTGACATAAGAAAGAAAGTTTTCAACCGACAAGGGGGCTTTGACGGCATCAAGTCGAATGACAATGTCACCAAGGCTGGTGGTTAGCTTCACTTCAGGCGCAGTTTGAGTCACAGGTGTTTTCTCCACATTTTTAGGTTTGCCTTGAGCCTCTGTGGTCAGTGAGAGGGATAGGGCGCATAGGAACAAGAGTAAGGATCGCATCATGAGGTGTCTCCGACAAGGATGAATCAATAGGTCAAAGGGGTGGGATGATTTTAAGGGAGGAAGGCGTCCATGCCTGGGACTTTTTTGAGTTCCACCTCAATGGATCGATAGGGACCACTGGCCACAAAATCATCAATGATTTCCTTGATATCAGCATCAATGAATTGGGCCCTTGTTCCATCAATGATGACATAACTCCGAGGTGCTATCGATTGGAGTACTTCCCTGAGCGGCCCTTTGTTGAGGAAGGTGGCATTTTTTTGAAGTCTCAACAGGTAGTGAGATCCTCTTTGGGTTAGGGTGAACGCGGTCCTAAAATTATTTCGGACCACAAAATAAAACCCCCCCAACATGCCGATAAGGACTCCAGTTAAAAGATCAGTAAAAAGAACCGCGAAAAGCGTAATGATAAGAGGGATCCATTGACTCGGTCCACGATGGTATAGCTCAATGAGAAGAGTCGGTTGGCATAATTTGGCGCCGGTCACCATCAAGATGGTCGCTAATGCCGCCAAAGGGATCTGATTAAGTAACGGGGTCATAAAGATGACGCAAATGAGCAGGAGCACTCCATGAATAAAAGAAGCCATCCGACTTTGCGCCCCGGCATTGATATTGGCCGCACTTCGAATGACCAACGAGGTCATCGGCAGACCCCCTATGAGCCCTGCTACAAGGTTCCCAACCCCTTGGGCGATCAGTTCGCGGTTGCTCGGGGTTGTCAAGCGACGTGGATCTAATTTATCGACCGCTTCGATATTAATCAGTGTCTCAAGGCTGGCTATCGCTGCGAGCATGAGCGCTAATTGCACGGTCGTGCCTTGTGTCCAATAGCGAAAATCGGGAAAAGCCAATTGTTGATAAAAATCCCGAGGCTCTCTCAACAATGGGAGATTGACCATGTGCTCATCGGCGATCAGGAGTCTCGGGTCAAGATATTGCAAGGCTTGGTTCCATAAAACGCCCATGGCCACGACAACCAGCGGCCCAGGGAGTGTTCGAATCAAGCTCCAGCGCTGCGCCCATTTTGATCTCCAGGCGATCAATAGGGCGATGGCGCAGACGCTAAGGAGGAGTGCCCCGGGTGAAATCGCGCTGAAGGAATAACTTAATTCAGTCAAGGTGGTATGCGCATCTAACTGACTAAAAGTTTCATCACCCTCATAATCGAGATCATAGCCTAGGGCGTGTGGAATCTGTTTAAGGATCAGAATGAGTCCAATAGCCGCGAGCATGCCTTTGATGACAGCGACCGGGACAAAAGCACTGATATAGCCAGTCTTTAGAATGCCAAAAATGATTTGGAATAGGCCTGCGAGGACAAGTGCTGAGAGGAATGCGGGATAGCTCGGCAGCTGATCCAGACTCTGGGCCACAATGACCGTGAGTCCTGCTGCGGGACCACTGATACTCCGTTGACCCCCGCTCAGCCAGGTGACTAAAAGGCCAGCGACGATTCCCGTGATAATGCCCGCTTCAAGGGGAGCACCTGAGGCATGAGCGATACCGAGACAGAGGGGCAGAGCGATCAGGAAGGTGACGATGCCCGCCAGAAGATCTTCACCCAGATGCCCGAAAAGATTTGGACGGTGTCGCCACATGAGGACTCTGTCGCCTTCTCGATTTGATCTCAGGGCTTCTGGTTCTTTCCAGGGACAGCCTCCCAAGCGCCCTCTTCATTTTTACAAAAAGCAATGCCGGTCACACGACGCATTCCACCAGCCGAAGCGACAATTTTTATTTCTCGGCAAGGCTTGCCGTTTCTGACCAGACTTTTGAGTGCAGTAAATTCACCAGACGCCTTGGATTTGGGATTGGTCCAAGCCTGACTTTCGCCGTCGCTGTGATGATCAAGAACATCCCGAAGGCTATGTTCGAAAAGGTCCCAATCATCATCGGTAAAAAACTGTGACGGGGTATTCCAGAGGGTTGCGGTATAGGTTCCGAAAAAACCGATGGCTTCAGCACGAGGAATCTGAAGAATCATGAGAAGGCCAGAGGCCAAAATAAAGCGGGTAACCAGTGGAGATGTCATGCTGAGTTCCTTGAACGAATTGAAAAGTGAGGAATGCCTGATGTTTTGATTGAGAGGCCCGTCATGATCTTCATCATCAAGGATCACACCACAGGCGAAAGATTATCAGGCTTGGCCGCTGGCTGCACGATGAGCTTGCAAAGCCTCAGCCACGTTATAAATCGAGATAACGATAAATCGAATCATTGGTGTACTCATGGTTCAGCATGACCAGTTCTTGGATGAGGCCATCATCAAGACCGTAGACCCAACCATGAAGACTCGGTGCCTGTCGATTCTTCCAGGCCTGCTGAACAATAGGCGTATGCGCTAATTTGTAGATCTGCTCGACGATATTGAGCTCGACCATGCGATCAATGCGTCCTTCATCGGTATCGGCTGATTCGACTTTTTTTTGATGCAAGCGATAAATGTCCTTGATATGCATTAACCAATTGTTCACCAAGGTCAGATGAGCCCGTTGCTCTTGGAGTGCAGCCTTGATGCCGCCGCAGCCATAGTGGCCACAAACAATAATGTGTTCCACCTCGAGGACCTGGACGGCAAACTGGACAACGCTTAGGCTATTAAAGTCCGTCGTAATAATCTGGTTGGCAATGTTTCGGTGGACAAAGATTTCACCGGGGGTGGCGTTGACAACCAGTTCGGCCGGAACCCGACTGTCTGAGCAACCAATCCATAGAAACTTTGGGGTTTGTTGGTGGACCTGTTTTTTAAAAAAATCAGGGTCATGGGCAATTTTCTCCCCCGCCCATGCGCGATTTTCAAGGAGCAGCTTCTCATAGGGTTTCATAGCGCATCCGCTTTAAAGTCGTTCAAGGTTGTTATCCCATCCCATCCATACGTCACATGGCCTGTTACTATCTTGTTTTTTTTCGGTCATTATAATCGTCTCCAGGAGAGCGCACCGATGTTCAAACTACCAACGAATGAACAGGGCTGGGGCCTTTTTAGCACACTCATAGTCAATTTCTGGCGCTCCCAACAAGGGAAACAATCTGCTTTTCTGTTTGGGTCTTTGATTGGTCTCCTGTTGACGGTCAACCTCCTCAATATCATTAATAGCTTTGTGGGTCGTGACTTCATGAGTGCGCTAGCGGATAGGAACGCAGCGCTTTTTGGTCATGAAGCTTTTCTCTATGTTCTTGTTTTTGCAGGCCTCACAGTGGTTGCAGTCCTGCTTCGCTATTGCGAAGAGCGGCTTGGGCTTTTGTGGCGTGAATTCATGACGGATCAGTTTGTCGGTCTTTATGTGACTCCGCCGACGTATTATCGGCTCAATGACGAATTGATTCGACAAAGTGGCGTTGAACATCCCGATCAACGGATTGCTGATGACGTCAGGACATTTACCACCACGACCCTCTCCTTCATCTTGATGGTCATGAATGGATTGTTCACGGTGATCGCCTTTTCAAGCGTCCTCTGGATGATCAGCCCCTGGTTGTTCGCGGCAGCACTGCTCTACGCCATCATAGGCTCATGCATTACCGTCCTTGTCGGGGGGCGTTTAGTCGATCTCAACTACCGACAGCTCGATAAGGAAGCCAGCTTCAGATCGGGTCTTATTCATGTGAAGGAACGCGCTGAATCGATTGCGTTATTGCATCAAGAAGGACGCATCCAACCAAGACTTTGGGCGCAATTTGAGGCGTTGGCGAGTAATTTTAAGGTGATTATCGAAGTCAACCGTAACCTTGGATTCTTTACGACAGGCTATAACTGGCTTATCCAGATTATCCCCGTTCTCCTTGTAGCCCCTATGTTCATGGAGGGACGCGTCGAATTTGGGGTGGTCACCCAATCGGCCATGGCGTTTGCCATGTTGGTGGGCGCCTTTTCATTGATTGTGACGCAATTTCAATCACTGTCATCCTATGCCGCGGTCATCCAGCGACTGGTTAATCTTTGGTATGTCATCGAGCTGGCTCAAGCATCGACGGTCGCCGGTCTTGATATCGTCGAATCAAGCAATGAAATCACCTTTGATCATCTGACCTTGTTATCGCCGATTGATAAGCGCTGCTTGGTCAAGGATCTCTCCCTCGAGATGGGGCGCTATTCAAGGGTCCTCATCACCGGCAACGAAACGGCTCGAGATGCACTCTTCAAGGCCATGGCCGGTCTCTACGATGCGGGCAGTGGGATGGTCAGAAGACCACCGCTGGATGAGATATTATTTCTGCCGGAACGGCCCTATCTTCCCCCGGGTTCCCTCCGCGATGCTGTCATCCCCTTATTTAAGGAAGGACGCATTCGTGATAAAGAGGTACGCGATGTGTTACTAATGCTCGGCCTTGGGGAGGTTTTAAAACGTTCAGGCGGCCTCGATGTCGAGCAGGAATGGGATTCGCTCCTTTCCGCCCATGAGCAACGTATCGTGTCGTTCGCCCGCATCCTTTTAGCTGAACCCCGTTACGTGGTGATGGCCAATCCTTACCGTGATATGGATCATGAAACACGGACCAAAGTCTTCAGTTTGCTCTTAAAACGTAACATGGCTCTCGTGACCATGGGACACCTCGGACGTCTAGATCAGGATGACCACGCGGGCGATTATGATGCCATTCTCGAACTAGCTGACAACGGCGCATGGACGTGGCGAATCCGCTGATGTGGATATAAGGCATCCATATCTATTGCGAGCAGCCGCTGAATGTTGTTAGATTGCAGGGTTATCCCTTACTGAACCGTGTTATGTCGCTCATCAAGACCCGTTTCGCACCCAGTCCTACCGGCCTCATCCATATAGGAAACGCAAGGACAGCACTCTTTAGTGCCCTCCTGGGTGATCATTTCCTGTTGCGGATTGAGGACACTGATCTTGAGCGGAGCCGTCCTGAATTCGTTGATGCGCTGATTGAAGATCTTGTATGGCTTGGACTGTCGTGGCATGAAGGCCCCGACAATCATCAGCCCACAGAATCATTTTTTCAGTCACAACGTGCATCGGTCTATGTCGATTACTATCAGCGCCTTCTGGCAGTAGGTCGGGCGTATCCTTGCTACTGCACGCCAACAGAACTTGAGGTATCACGAAAGGTACAGCTTGCGAGTGGACGCCCACCGCGATACTCCGGTCGTTGTGAGAATCTTGATCCGAATCAGCAGGAAACCTTGGCCGGTGAGGGCAGGGCGCCGACACTTCGATTTCGAGTACCGAAGGGTGAAACCGTCACCTTTGACGATGGTGTCAGAGGGACGCAACGATTTGAGACCAATGATATCGGTGATTTCATCATCCAAAGAGCCGATGGAACCGCCGCTTTCTTTTTTTGCAATGCCCTTGATGATGCGTTGATGGGCGTGACCCTCGTTATGCGAGGGGAGGATCACCTTGCGAATACACCGCGTCAAATCATGATACTGAAGGCGCTCGATCTCCCGCTTCCGCACTACGCTCATACGGCATTAATCCTCGGTGAAGATGGTGCCCCTCTCTCGAAAAGAAATGGCAGCCTGAGTATCCAAGAGCTGCGTCAGATGGGGTATTTCCCGCTGGCCGTGGTCAATCTGATGGCGCGTCTTGGCCATCATTATGAATCAGAAGAACTGATGGACCTTGATGCCCTTAAATCGGGTTTTGCAATGGCTCACCTGGGCCGTTCACCGGCGCGGTTCGATCAGAATCATCTTAATCACTGGCAATCTCTCGCCCTTCGGAAGGTCAGCGACGAGACGCTTGATGCCTGGCTTCAAGAGGAAACACTTTTTCTCATTCCAAAGGGGCAAGCAGCGCTGTTTCGTGAAGTGGTCCGCAGCAACTGCAAGAACCCCTTTGAGGCGCACCAATGGGCACGTCTCCTCTTCACTGAAGAGGTGTTTGAGGTCGAGGCTGAATGTCAACAACTGGCTGATCAGGCGGGTGAGAACTTTTATCGACACGCCATTGATGCAGCCGTTTTAAATCCTGAAGACTTTTCAGCATTTCTCAACGCGCTCAAGTCGACCTCGGGGGCTAAGGGGAAATCGCTCTTTATGCCTCTAAGAGCCGCTTTTACAGGTCGTCATGATGGACCTGAACTGGCTCAGCTTTATCATCTGATCCAACCCTCGATTCTTCAACGAAGACTTGCCGTCCACTTATCTCCCAGTCACTGATGCTCCATATTTACAACACGCTGAGCCGTAAAAAAGTTGTTTTCACACCGATTGACCCCGGTATGGTTCGGATGTATGTCTGTGGTATGACCGTCTATGACCTCTGTCACTTGGGTCACGCGAGGGTCATGGTTGTATTTGATGTAGTCGCTCGCTACCTCCGTTATTCAGGTTTTAAAGTCACCTATGTCCGCAATGTGACCGATATCGATGACAAGATCATCCAACGCGCTGAACAACATGGAGAATCCATAGCGGCGCTCACCGAGCGTTACATTACCGCGATGCATGAGGATGAAAAGGCGTTAGGGGTCTACCCACCTGATATTGAACCTCGAGCCACCGCAGCAATGGCTGACATCATTCAGATGATCACGACGCTGATAGCTAAAGATTTAGCGTATGTGGGTGGGACAGGAGATGTCTTCTATGCCGTCGCTGCCTTCAAAGGCTATGGTCGTCTTTCAGGGAAGCAGCTTGATGATCTTCGGGCCGGTGAGCGGGTGGATATCGACGAAGCCAAGCGGGACCCTCTTGATTTTGTGCTGTGGAAAATGGCAAAGCCAGGCGAGCCTTCTTGGCCCTCACCCTGGGGGGAAGGACGGCCTGGATGGCATATCGAGTGTTCAGCCATGTCGACCCGTTGTTTAGGGAACCATTTCGACATCCATGGCGGCGGGATGGATCTCCAATTTCCTCACCATGAAAATGAAATTGCGCAGTCAGAAGGGGCGACCGGGTGCACGTTCGTTAACGTCTGGATGCATAACGGCTTTGTCCGCGTTCAAGAAGAAAAAATGTCGAAATCGCTGGGTAATTTTTTCACATTGCGTGAGATCCTGGCACAGTATCGCCCTGAAGTGATCCGTTTTTTTATCCTCAACAGCCATTATCGAAGCCCCTTAAATTACACTGAAGATCATCTTAAAGAAGCGCAGGCGGCACTCAATCGTCTTTATACGGCGCTTCGAGGTTTAGATAACGAGGAGACTTTATTAGCGGAGTCCATTGACCCTGTCTTTGAGTCGCGGTTCAAATCGGCGATGGACGATGACTTTAATACGGCAGAAAGCATTGCCGTCTTGTTTGACATGGCTCGGGAGATCAATCGTCTTAAAGTTGTCGATCCTCTTAAGGCACATTTTTTGGCGCACAGCATGCGCTGTCTGGCCCATGTTATTGGTCTTCTCACTGATGATCCAGAACACTTCCTACAAGGAGGCATCGAGGGGACTGACACGGGACTTGATGCGGCAGCCATTGACCGATTGATCACGCAGCGACTGGATGCGCGGGCGGCCAAGGACTTTAAAGAGGCTGATCGGATTCGTGATCTCTTGTCAGCGGCTGGGATTGTTCTTGAAGATGCCCACGGCGTCACCAGCTGGCGTCGAGGCTAACCTCCAATCATGCCCTCATGAGGAACCCCAATTGGAATGAAGGTCTAATGGTTTTTATCGTTGATGGAGGAGGTATTTCGTGATCCAGTTGATGTTAGTTCTTGTCGCGCTGTCGCCGGTTGTCTTTCTGATCGGCCTATTGAAACCCGGTTGGATTTTGTTCTGGATGAAGGAGCCTGATCGTCTGATGGCCTCAAGCGTGGGTATCTTGATGTTTATGGCGACCTTTACGGGCTACTCAGAAATGAAGGTACGCCACAAGGCAGCCAATGCCCAGGAAATGGAGCGCTTAAAATCGCCCGAAAGATCGAATGATCTTCAGCTCGATAACGCGCGATAGAGCCAAATTAAGAGACCGGCCTCCAACAAAGACTTAAGCGTCGGTCTCATCAGAATAAATCTCGTCATGGCCCTTCTAAGGCTCGGCATAATTATGAGCACACTGTGATGAACCTAATGGACGTAGAGAACAGCCTCAAAGGGTGGCTTGATCCTTATCTAAGGCAAGACCTCTTCAGTGCCAAGATGATCAAAAACATCATCATTGTTGATGACCGTGTTAGCTTCGAGGTGACCTTGGGTTATCCGTGTCACGATTTCCACCCGGTGATCGTTGAGGCTTTGACACAGAAAGTGAAGCACGACACTGGCGCCCATTCAGTGACTATCACGATCACTCAGGAGATCGTTTCGCACGCGGTTCAAAAGAATCTTAAACCCCTCAAGGGGGTCAAAAACATCATCGCCGTTGCTTCCGGCAAAGGGGGTGTGGGGAAATCAACCACGGCGGTTAATCTTGCAGCATCCCTTGCCCGCGACGGTGCCAAGGTCGGTATATTGGATGCGGATATCTACGGACCCAGTGTGCCCCATATGTTGGGTCTTTCTGGGCGTCCAGAAATCAAACCAGGTGACCGGATCACGCCGAAGCAAGCGTTCAATCTCGACGTGATGTCAATTGGTTTTCTCGTTGATGAGGATCAGCCGATGATTTGGCGTGGCCCAATGGTAACCGGCGCCTTACAGCAATTGTTACAGCAAACTGATTGGGCAGGGATTGATTACCTCATCATCGATTTACCACCGGGAACCGGCGATATCCAACTTTCTTTATCGCAACAAATCCCGGTCTCAGGAGCCGTGATCGTGACAACGCCCCAGGATATTGCCCTTCTAGATGCTCAGCGGGGACTTAAGATGTTCCAACAAGTCAATATTCCTGTCCTTGGTTTGATTGAAAACATGAGCATTCATATCTGTTCACATTGCGGTCACGAAGAGGCTCTGTTTGGAGAGGGCGGCGGCCAGAAAATGGCGAATAAATATGGCACTGACCTCCTTGGGGCGCTCCCCTTGGACCTCTCCATCCGACATCAAGCTGATGAAGGCTATCCCGTGGTCATCGCTGACCCCGATGGCGATATCGCGCATCGTTACCGCGACATCGCACGACGAATGACCGCCCAGTTAGCCTTAAAATCGCGCGACTATAGCGCTCGGTTTCCAACCATCTCCGTGGTGAACGATTAATAAAAGGGATATCGTCTGATCGTGTGGATGCTGCTCGGGAAGTAGAGTACTGACTTCTTTTAAATCATAAGGTCCAGGAAGACCTTCAGACGCCTCAAGGAATCTGAAGCCGTGTGTTAGAACAATAAATGTTAGGAAGCTATGGGTATCAAGTCTGATCGATGGATCCGCCAAATGGCGCAAGCAATGAACATGATCGAGCCATTTGAGCCTGGCCAGGTTCGAGAAGGATTGAATGGCCGGAGCATTTCCTACGGGACCTCCAGTTACGGCTATGATGTCCGTTGCTCCAATGAATTTAAGATCTTTACCAACATTAATTCAGCGATTGTAGATCCCAAAGCATTTGACGCGAGTAGTTTTGTTGATATTCAGCAAGATGTCTGCATTATTCCTCCGAACTCCTTTGCGCTTGCTCGTACCGTTGAATATTTCCGCATTCCACGAGATGTCTTGGTCATCTGTTTGGGTAAAAGCACGTACGCACGTTGTGGCATCATTGTCAATGTGACACCGCTTGAACCTGAATGGGAAGGGCATGTGACCCTTGAATTTTCAAATACCACACCGCTTCCAGCTAAGATCTACGCGAATGAGGGTGTCGCTCAGATGCTCTTTTTGGGCGCGGATGAAGTCTGTGAGACGTCTTATCTGGATCGTGGCGGTAAATATCAGGGGCAGCGTGGCGTCACCCTTCCAAAAGCTTAAGTGTCTATGAATAACCAAGGTTTATTTGATGCCGCTCAAAAGGTCATCCCAGGTGGAGTCAATTCACCGGTCAGGGCGTTCAAGGGAGTCGGTGGTTCCCCACCCTTCATTCAAAGGGCTGAAGGCCCCTACCTTTTTGATGAAGAAGGGCGGCGCTACATCGACTATGTCGGCTCCTGGGGGCCAATGATTCTGGGGCACGCTCATCCTGAGGTTCTTAGGGCTGTCCACGAGGCGGTTGATCGGGGGCTCAGCTACGGCGCACCAACTAAGATCGAGACCCAGATGGCGGAACGTATTCGTTCCTTGGTGCCCTCGATGGCCATGGTCCGTATGGTCAGTTCCGGCACTGAAGCCACCATGAGTGCCATACGACTGGCTCGCGGTTTCACCCAACGTGATCTCATCGTGAAATTTGAGGGCTGTTACCACGGTCATTCTGATGCCCTCTTGGTCAAAGCAGGCTCAGGCGCTTTGACCCTGGGTATTCCAAGCTCTCCCGGAGTCACTGCCGCCGTTGCTGCTCATACGCTGACGCTTCCCTATAACGATAGCGCGTCGGTTGTCCAACTCTTTAAAGAGTGCGGCCAGCAGATTGCCTGTGTCATCGTCGAACCGGTGGCTGGCAATATGAATTGTGTCCCCCCTGTTTCTGGTTTCCTTGAGACACTTCGCAGCGTCTGCGACGAATCGGGGGCGTTGTTAATTTTCGATGAAGTCATGACGGGTTTTCGTGTGGCGTTAGGCGGCGCGCAGGCCCTTTATCAGGTTCGCCCTGATGTGACAACGCTCGGCAAAGTCATCGGCGGCGGGATGCCGGTCGGTGCTTTCGGCGGCCGCCGGGATGTCATGTCACATCTCGCCCCACTTGGGCCTGTCTATCAAGCAGGGACCCTCTCAGGAAACCCAGTCGCCATGGCCGCAGGTCTTAAGACCCTAGATCTTATCGCCGCTCCTTTATTCTTTGAACAACTGACGGCAAAGACCCACAGCTTGGTCGATGGATTTAAATCGCTTGCAGATGCGGCAAGTATCCCCTTTTCGACCCACGCGGTGGGTGGTATGTTCGGACTTTATTTCTCTTCGTGCCCCTCGATCACCCGTTTTGATGAGGTGATGAGCAGCGATATTGATCGCTTCAAACGTTTTTTCCACGGCATGTTGGAAGAAGGCGTCTATCTTGCACCGTCAGCCTTTGAAGCAGGGTTTGTCTCCATGGCCCATGATGAGGCGGTGATCGCCGAGACCCTAGCGGCTGCTGAAAAGGTCTTTAAGCGTTTGTGAATGGCCGGTTAAACCCATCAGGTGGCAAGACACGGATGAATCATCCACTGAGCAATCTGAAACTTCCCCTCGCTTAACTTTTCAAGGGCACGATCGCTCAGGTTCTTCATCTCAACCGATGGGTGCGCAAGACAGAGCGCTCAGTCGCATGCTGATAACAAGGGTCCTTGAAGTCCAAGCGCCCGAAGCGATTGAGTGGCCATCTCGATCTGAACCACGGCGAGACACTCCCAGCATCCATCGCTGCTCGGTGCGAGGTTCACGATGGCCCCCACAGGATCTGGTGGATTCCCAGACGCCACATACAGAGGCGTTCCTATAGTCAGGGGTTGATTCGCCTTGAAAGAATAGCGAAATAATCTTCGTTTTAATTGCCCGAGGAAATGGGTTCTCGCCACAATTTCCTGCCCGGTGTAGCACCCTTTTTGGTAGCTGATACCCTCTAACTGGTCTAGATTGAGCATTTGCGGGAGGTAAGCTTCCTGGCTTTCTTCGGTGATCCAGGCAAAACCCCTTCGGATGTCACTGAGCCTCATGGCGTCATTGGATTCAATAGCACCCATCGCAGCCTCCTTGGAAGGGAATGGCGCCAAGGATTCCTTGTCACTTAATTTAAATATCGGCAGGGGAGTCTGTTCCTCCGGGGGGGCTTGATGCCAGCAGAGGCCTTCAGGGAATTCAGAACACTCAAGCCTGACGCTCGATCTTAGAATAAACATCTTGAGCCGCTTTTCAAGAATCGCTAGGCGATCAATGGGCACCAGGAGTGCGTAGCCCCCAGGATCAAGGCTCAGCCTGAAATTAGCCAAAACCCGTCCTTTAGGGGTCAAAAATGCACCACAGAGCGTCCCTCCTGGTTTTAATGAAAGGACATCGGTCGTCGTTTGACCTTGGAGAAAAAGTCCTGAATCGTCGCCCTGAACGCGGATAACACCGAACAGAGAAACGCGACGGGTGTGGGCCGTTAGAGAACCCCCTTGAACGCGGCCGGTGTTCATAAGAGACCTCGGTCTTCGGGCCCCAACGCCTTAATGGTGGTCACGTGCTTCAAGGGCTGCAATCCGTTCTTCCAAGGGGGGGTGACTCATAAAGAGCTGACCCAAGGTCCCGCCCCGATGACCACTGATACCAAAGGCAGCCAGTTCACCTGGCAGATCCTCTGGTTCGTGGGCGCGCTGCAACGCTTTGAGGGCGCCGATCATTTTCCCTGTGCCTGCAAGCTTTGCGCCCCCTTCATCGGCTCGATATTCTCGGTGCCTTGAGAACCACATGACAATCATAGACGCCAGTATCGACAGGACGATTTGCGCCACCATCTGGGTGATGTAGTAGGCCGGTCCATAACCGCCGCTGCGATCATCATTCGAGCGGAGCAACATACGATCCACCACCATGCCGGCGATCGATGCGAAAAAGTAGACGAATGTATTGATGATCCCTTGCAGTAATCCCATGGTGACCATATCGCCATTAGCGACATGGCTCATTTCATGGCCCAACACGGCTTCGACTTCGTCGGCCTGCATTCTTTCGAGGAGGCCGGTACTCACCGCAACCAACGCCTGGTTGCGACTCATGCCGGTCGCAAAGGCATTCGGTTCAGGCGCCATGAAGATACCGACTTCTGGCATCCCGATGCCAAGAGATCGGGCCTGTGCTGCAACCGTTTCAACTAACCATGCTTCGGTCGCATTAGAAGGATTTAGGATGACATGGACGCCCATCGATTTTTTCGCCATCCATTTCGACAGAAGCAGAGAAATGAAGGATCCGCTCATGCCAATGACCGCCGATGAGAGGAGCAGCCCATCAAGATTCAAAAAAACGCCACGGCTCTCAAAAACCTGCCCTAAGCCCAGCACATGGAACAGGACGCTGATCAACAGAAGGACAGCACCATTGGTCAGTAGAAATAGCAAAATTCGCATAAGGGACGACTCCAATAAGGAAGGGTTCAGTGCCATAATTGGGAACTATGAAACAAAAATCAAGATCACTTCGGTGGTTATTCCTCCGATGACACGGCTTTTCTGTCTCCTTGGGTTGACGCTACTCCACGCGTGTTCAACGCAGGATCTCAAAGCGATAGAAGATACGAGCCACCTCAAGGTCCCTGAAGGCTTCAAGATCACCCTGTTTGCCGACCACGTTCCAAGAGCGCGGACCATGGCGCTGGGGCCGGATGGAACCATTTATGTGGGAAGCCAAGGTGAAGGGGTCGTCTATGCCGTTCAAGATCGTGATGGGGATGGTGTTGCAGAATCACAGCGCGTCCTGCTTAAAGGACTGGATGAACCGAACGGTGTCGCGGTTTTGGGAAATAGCCTTTTCGTTGCCGAAATATCAAGGGTTAGCCGATATGGACCTTTAGGACAGGCTGATTTTCAAAAGAATCCAGCCATCAGGGTGTACCAAGATCTCCCGGATGAGACACACCACGCTTACAAGATTTTAAAAACAGGACCTGATGGTGATCTCTATTTTGCCATTGGGGTCCCCTGCAATGTGTGCGAGATAGAAGATCCCCGCTATGGAACCTTACTGCGCATCCATCCTGATGGAACGCATCCCGTCCGACTTGCTAAAGGTATCAGGAACACTATGGGCATTGACTGGGACCCTGAATCTAAGGATCTCTGGTTCACCGATAACGGCCGCGATTGGCTCGGCGACGATCTTCCCCCAGATGAACTGAATCACCTCACGGAGGAGGGACTTGATTTCGGATTCCCGCATTGTTTCGGACAGGCGGTCGTCGATCCGGATCAAGGGCATTCTCATGACTGCCTGGGTTCGACGCCCCCTGCTTTTGAGTTCAAGGCTCACGTGGCTCCTCTAGGACTTCATTTTTATCAAGGACAAAGCTTCCCTGAACGCTTCCATCATCAACTTTTTATCGCTCAGCATGGTTCTTGGAACCGAAGCCAGCCTTCAGGCTATCAGGTCTCCATGGTCACTTTAGATGCCCATAGAAAGCCAGTCGCTGAAACGCCTTTAGTGACAGGCTGGCTGGGATCTCATGGCCATATTCTAGGACGCCCAGTTGATTTTCTTGAATTGAAGGATGGCTCGCTGTTGATTTCAGATGACATGGCCGGCGTCATCTACCGATTATCAGCCCATGAACGGAGTCATCAATGATGGCAGGGACTTCTCTTCGCGCGGAGCATCTATTTCATGGGGCTTTTGCTGATGAATACCATTTTTTGAAACTCATTTGTCCACAATCGTTGGTCATGAGCGAGAAAGTAGCTCAATCAGTGAACGCTTATAGATTGGAGCAGCGCGAGCCACGTGCTCTAACAGCGTTTGAAATTGGGACAGGCACCGGAATAACCACGCAATTCATTCTCGATGCCTTGGGTGAGGGGTCCTTGACCTCTGTGGATAATGCCCCCGCGATGATGATTCAAGCAGAGGCTCATCTTCAAGAGCCTCTCGCATCAGGTCGGCTGAGACTCCAAAGGGATGATGCCTTGCATGCTCTTATAGCCCTCCCCACCGAATCGATGGATCTTGTTTTAAGTGCCTATACCGTCCATAACTTTCTTGAAGGGTATCGGCGCGAAGTGATCAAGGAGATTCACCGGGTTTTAAAGCCAGGGGGTTGGTTCGTTAATGGCGATCGCTATGGTGTCGATGACCCAGCCGAGCATCTTAAAACCATTCAAGACGAGGTGCGGGGATTTTTTATCGCTTTTCGTGAGATCAACCGACTCGACCTTCTGGAGCAATGGGTGATCCATCTGTTGAGTGATGAGTCCGAAGAACATCGAATGAGGCTGACCGCTCAGATCGATGGTCTGCAATCAATTGGTTTTGGTCCCATCACCGTGAGCGACCGCCATGAGGTCAATGCGCTCCTGATCGGCAAAAAGCCATGTCGGTAGCGAAGGCCAAAGATCCTAAAAGGATCTATCGATGCACTGAATGCGGTCATGCGCAACCAAAATGGGCGGGGCAATGCCCCGCGTGCCTTGGCTGGAATACCCTCGTCGAGAGTCTTGAGGATCGTCCCGGGCATATGGGTGTTCGGTTTGAGGGGTACGCCGGTGCGACTTCGGTAAGATCAGCCGTTGCTCTTTCGGGCGTTGAAGCTGAATCCCTGGTGAGAACCCCTTGTGGGCTGGATGAATTTGACCGGGTATTGGGGGGGGGGCTGGTTCCTGGGTCTGCCATTTTGATTGGTGGTGACCCGGGTATTGGAAAGTCCACCTTGTTACTGCAGACCGCGGCGGCGCTGAGTATCAAGCGCTGCGTTCTTTATATCACTGGCGAAGAATCGATCAGTCAGGTCAGCCTTCGCGCCAGAAGGCTCGGTCTTAAGGGCGAGCAGATTTTGATTCTCGCGGAAACGGAGCTTGAACGGATCCTCGATGCGGTGCAACAACACCATCCGGATTTTTTAGTCGTCGATTCGATCCAAACCACCTATAGCGGACATCTCCAGTCAGCCCCAGGATCCGTGGCGCAAGTCAGAGAGTCGGCCCAACAACTCGTTAGGCTGGCTAAACAGACCCAGACAACCGTCTTTCTCGTAGGCCATGTCACCAAAGAGGGTGCTCTGGCAGGCCCCAGAGTCCTCGAGCATATGGTCGACACCGTGCTTTATTTCGAAGGCGATAGCAGCAGTCGATTCAGGGTCATCCGCGCCTTTAAAAATCGCTTTGGTGCGGTCAATGAGCTTGGGGTGTTCGCGATGACGGAAACAGGGCTCAAGGAAGTGAAAAATCCCTCGGCTATTTTTTTGTCGCGTGGCGATGTGGCCGCTCCTGGCAGTACCGTGATGGTGATGCGGGAGGGCAGTCGGCCGATGTTAGTGGAAGTTCAAGCCTTGGTAGATGAATCGCATCAAGCAAATCCGCGCCGGGTCGCTGTGGGCATGGACAGCAATCGTCTTGCGATGTTGTTGGCTATTCTTCATCGCCATGGCGGCATCCCTATTCTTGGCTATGATGTTTTCGTCAATTTAGTCGGCGGGCTCCGTTTAAATGAAACGGCAGGGGACTTAGCGGTTGTCTTAGCCGTGGTCTCCAGCTTCAAAGATAAACCGATACCGCATCATTGGGTGGTGTTTGGTGAGCTTGGTCTTAATGGTGAGGTACGACCGGTCCAAAATGGGGAAGAACGTCTCCGTGAAGCAGCCAAGCATGGGTTTACTTTTGCGTTAGCACCCCACAAAAATATAACGCGAGAGGGCCAGCAAGGGCTCGAAGTGATTCCGGTCAAAACACTTGGTGAGGCGATTGCGATTCTTTGAGTGTATCGGTCAGTGGCCGTCTCTTCATAGACCAAGGTATGATGAGTTTTTTTCGTTTTTACTCTATAGCTGAATTTGTTCAAGGGGACCTTCGATGTTATTAAACCCACGATTTAACCCGCGTTTGATCCGGCAACTATGGCTTATGATGGGGTGTCTTACCTTAGTAGCCTGTGCCGGCATGGAAGCTGAAAAGGCTGTCAAGACCGAGGAACTCCTTGCGGCGGCGGGTTTTCAGCTAAAGCTAGCGGACACACCGGATCAGATGGCCCATGTCCAGACATTGACACAGCATCAACTGGTGCCTCATCAGAAGGACGGCAAGGTGTACTATGTCTACGCCGATGCCATCACCTGCAAATGTCTTTACTGGGGTAATGAGGAGGCCTATCAGCACTACCAGCAGTTCGCGCTCCAAAGAGAAATCGCTGATGAACAGCGAATGGCCGCTCAGATGAACGCCAATGCCTCCATGAACTGGGGGATGTGGGGCCCTGGACCATGGTGGGCCTATTAGACGAGGCGGTGAGGGTCATTGACTGTAAAAAAAACCTACGTGACGTGATGTGATCCGAGGGTGTCCGATATTTTGTGTAAACGGGGTTTTGATCATTTCGGGTAGAGTCGATCCTCAAAATCAATGCTAAATCGGTTCAGCGTCCCTTTCCAATCTTTTATCGGTCGATTCCATCTCTCGCTGATATTTCTTTGGGCGAGATAGAACAGCTTAATCAACGACTCATCGCTCGGGGAACGACCCCCGGTTCTTTGTGATCTTCCGAAGACTCATGTTGACCGACTCAATGGCATTGGTCGTATAGATCACCTAACTTATTTCTGGCGGATAGAAAAAGAAGGGGGTCAATCTCGACCAGTTACGACGCCAGGACTGGCAGATCGGTGGGTATTCCTTGCCCAGCGCTCCTCGAACTCGCTGAGCATCAGTTCGGCCTCTTCGACAGTCGCTGACGGGTAGATGCGCCGAAGGTCAGCAGCGACGTCCTTTCGACGCTTCCAGGAGATGTCATTCAGGCTGTACCTGACCATATGGACAATAAAGAGCTGAACGGCCGTCCGGGGGAAGATCGACTCGATGGCTTCAGGAAATCCTTTCAGACCGTCTACGCAGGCGATCAAGATATCCTTCAGTCCTCGATTTCGGAGTTCAGTCACCACCTGTAACCAGAACTTGGCGCCCTCCGTTTGAGCAATCCAGAGACCAAGGACCTCCTTCTCGCCCTCCATCGTGATACCAAGAGCGAGGATAAAAAAATCCTCATTGGCCGCTGTCCTGATCGCTCCAAAACCGTCGCGATCAGGACGGCGATCACGGAGACGGTGTGGTATGCCAAGAACTTTCGTGCTCGGAACTACGTTTTTTTGTACAATTTCTTAGCTTCGGTGGATTGGGGTAATGCCTCGGGGGGGTGAATATTGCTAATATCGATAACTTGGGTGAAATGCATCCTGACACCTTTTGGTGGCAATACCCGCTTGGGAATGTTCAGGATCGGCCTTTTTAGTCCATTTGGTCTGATGCTAAAGACCCATTGATGAGGGGGCTACGGCAGCGTCCAAGACCTGTCGAAGGGCGCTGTGCTCAATGCCATTATCTTGATATGTGCAACGGAAATACCCGGGTACGAGCCCACTAGACTCCCGGTGACTTTTGGGCTGAAGACCCTGGTTGCTCCCTAAACGACGAGGAAATTGGTCTCTCTTCTAGATCAATAGAGACCTGAATGAAATATCTACCCGTATTTTTGAACGTCCAGGATGCGCCTTGCTTGGTGATTGGAGGCGGTGATATCGCGCAGCGAAAAGTCCATTCCATCCTTCGCGCCGGCGCCCATGTCACGGTACTGTCCCCTGACCTATCGCCCGGCCTTCAGGCACTCCTCCATCAAAACAAGATCATTTGGCAGAAAGCCCTTTTTACTGTAGAGGCCCTTAAGGGCTTCAAGCTGGTGATTTCAGCGACCAATCAGCGCAAGGTGAATGAGTTTGTGGCCGCTTCTGCGATGTCCCTTGGAATCCCTGTCAATGTCGTTGATTGCCCTGATCTTTGCAGTTTTATTTTCCCGGCACTCATTGATCGATCACCCATTATTCTCGCCATATCAACCGGCGGTGCGTCGCCCATTCTGGCGCGTGTCCTAAGGTCTCGCCTTGAATCCCTGATACCGAACCGCTATGGCCGTCTTGCAGGGCTTGCCGAGCGTGCTCGTGAGCGGGTTAAAAAAGCCATTCCAGAGGCCACTCACCGCAGAAGATTTTGGGAGGAGACGCTCCAAGGAGGGCTTCAAGATTTGATCCTAAATGGTCAGGATCAACAGGCTGAACGCGAATTCGATCGATTGCTTGACGTCGCCTGCAAACCCTCTAGTGCTAATAGTGCTAAAACGACGGGCTTCGTCTCTTTGGTTGGCGCAGGACCTGGAGATCCTGAACTATTGACCTTGAAGGCTTTGAGGATCCTTCAGGAAGCTGATGTGATTGTGCATGATCGGCTCGTCTCTGATGGCATCTTAAGGCTTGGTCGGACGGATGCCGAGCGGATCGATGTCGGGAAAGCCATGAGCCGTCATACGCTTCCTCAAGAACAGATTAACCGCCTCATGGTGTCCTTAGCGCGAAAAGGCCAACGCGTGGTTCGGCTGAAGGGGGGTGATCCATTCATTTTTGGTCGGGGGGGGGAAGAAATCGAGACCTTGATGGAGGAGGGTATCCCATTTCAGATCGTTCCAGGCATTACCGCCGCGATTGGGTGTGCAGCGTATGCAGGAATCCCTTTAACACATCGAGATTATGCGCAATCAGTGTCTTTCGTGACCGGTCATTCACGGGAAGGTTTAGGCTGTCAGATTGATTGGAAACCTTTTGTTAACACGCAACAGACGCTGGTGATCTATATGGGTCTACAAGCTTTCCCAGCCATTCGGGATAGCTTGATTCGAGAAGGAGCAGACCCCCATAGACCCGCAGCCATTATTGAAGAAGGGACGACGTCATCTCAGCGCGTGGTCGTGGGGTCGCTTGAAAGCCTTTATGAAAAAGCCACCGCTGCGGGGATCAAGTCACCGGCTCTCATTATTATTGGTGAGGTGGTAAGGCTTCACTCTAAATTGACCTGGTTTGGTTCATCGAAAGTTCACGAGAGCATGGAATCAACTGAACTTTAGCGCTCAGAGTTCAGGAGGGGGGGGTGCTATCACCTCGCGAGATCCATTGGTTTCGGCAGGCCCTACGATACCTGCTTGTTCCATCTCATCCATCATTCGGGCTGCCCGGTTGTAGCCCACTTTAAATTTCCGTTGGACACTAGAAATAGAGGCCTTCCGGCTTTCTGTGACAAAGCGAACGGCCTCATCATAGAGTGCATCGGTTTCATCGCCACTGTCGCCTGTCGCCCTAAAGCTGCCGCCATCACCGCCGGCATCATCACTGAAGCGGGTGATGTCATGGATATAGTTGGTTGGACCCGTTCGTTTCAGGAATTCAACGACAAGATGAACTTCTTCATCTGAAACGAAGGCGCCGTGGGCTCTCATGGGGAGTCCTGTACCTGGGGGGAGATAAAGCATATCCCCATTCCCTAAGAGGGATTCCGCGCCGCCTTGATCGAGAATGGTTCTAGAATCAATTTTCGAGGACACTTGAAACCCGATTCGGGTCGGAATATTGGCTTTAATAAGACCGGTGATGACATCCACCGATGGTCTCTGGGTGGCTAAAATCAGATGCAGTCCCGCCGCTCTGGCTTTTTGTGCGAGACGGGCAATTAATTCCTCTACCTTTTTACCCACAATCATCATCATGTCGGCCAACTCGTCGATGACGATGACGATAAACGGGAGGGGTTCAAGATCCTTAGGTTCCTGACTTTCTGCAAAGAGGTCAGCCACCCAGAGGGGATCCTTGATAGGCTCACCCTGCTCGATGGCATCACGAATTTTCTGGTTAAAACCAGCGAGATTTCGAACGCCCATCCGAGACATCAGCTTATAGCGACGTTCCATCTCAGCGACACACCAGCGGAGCGCGTTGGCCGCTTCCTTCATATCGGTCACGACCGGTGTCAAAAGATGTGGAATGCCTTCATAGATGGAAAGCTCCAGCATCTTTGGATCGATCATGATCAAGCGAACGTCCTCAGGACGCGCCTTAAACAACATACTGAGAATCATGACGTTAACGGCCACCGATTTCCCAGAACCTGTGGTGCCAGCGACCAGGAGGTGGGGCATTCGGGCCAGGTTGGCAACCACGGGTTGTCCGCTGATATCTTTGCCAAGGGTCAAGGTCAAGGGTGATGGATTGCCCTGATAGGCTTCAGAGGCTAGGACGGAATGGAGAAGGACGGTTTCTCGCTCCTCATTAGGGATTTCAAGGCCAATGACCGTTTTCCCAGGAATGATCTCAACGACCCGCACACTGGTCACTGATAGGGTGCGGGCAAGATCCTTCGCAAGACCGCTTATGCGGCTGACTTTAACTCCCGGCGCCGGCTGAACTTCAAACCGTGTAATGACAGGCCCTGGGTGTACTTCAACCACTTGAACCTCGACGCCAAAGTCATCCAGGATGAGTTCAAGTTGTCTTGACATGTCTTCTAGTTGATCTTTGCTATAGCCTTTGACCCTGCTCACACGGCTATTGAGAAGCTCGAGGGGGGGGAGGGCGCCCGGGGCAGCAGGAGGGAGATCAAACGCCTTTTCAGGACGCCTAGGGGCGATGGTGATAGAGCCTTTGGTCATAGGCGGATCCATGGTCTCTGCCTCAGGGTCTATCGCAACAGGGATCAGCGCTTGGGGCGAAGGTCGTTGCCTGAGGGGTCGAGCGTCCCCTTGTGACGGTGAGCCCCCTTGGGCCCGCTTTCCTTCTGAAAGTGGCTCGAGAGGCACAGAAGACAACACTTTTATGCGGACATCGTCGAGCCGATCAAGCAGGAGGTGACCATGATGAATGGCCATCTGCCCATAGCGACCTATGGCTTCAAGGACAGAGAGCCAGCTGAGGCTGGTTAAGAGCGAAATACCGGTCAGCAAGAGGGTCACTAAAAAAATAGTCATGCCGGTAGTTCCAAGGGCATGGTAAGTCAGTGCTGAGATCTCGCGGCCGAGAATCCCCCCGTAACCTTCAGGCAAATCAAGTCGTGGCCTAACCATAAAACGGTCGGTAATACCAGTGGCAGCGCTGATCGACATGATAAAACCGAGCAGTCTTAGTAAGACATCAGCCGGTGGCGGAGCGTCTTCATCCGCCTGACGATAGATCAGCGTGCCAAAGACGCCAAGGACAATGGGGAGCAAAAAAGAACTAATGCCGATTAAAGAAAGAAAAAAATCAGCCAGCCAGGCACCCATTGAGCCTGCTGCATTATGAACATCAGGATGGGTTCCTTTGTGCGACCATCCTGCATCACCGAGATGGTAGGTTGCCAGCGAGAGAAGGAGTATGAGCGAGAGGGCAAGATAGGTGAGAAAGAGAGATTCCCGGATCCCTCGAATCAGGGCGGCCCCAAGTTCTCGACCCGCAGTGAGCTTCTTCAAAAGGGCTTGCATGTTCTACATTTCATGTGAGGATAGGTTCCTTATTAAGGGTCTTATAATTTTAGGAACGGTTAATTGTCTGGCGTGAGACTTCATTTTACCCTCTTTGGACGCAGATGCTCCCCTTTAACCGACTTTGAAAAAAGCCCACTTTTGGGATAGACCGAGGCTTCCATCTGGCGCTATGCTAATCGTCTGAGCGTGTACCTAAGAGCGTCCTAAGACGACATTTATTCACCAACGAGAATCCAATCATGGCCGAACTTCGCCACAGCAAACTGCTCATTCTAGGTTCAGGACCCGCCGGTTATTCTGCGGCTGTTTACGCGGCAAGAGCCAATCTTAAACCCGTCCTGATCACCGGCCTTGCGATGGGCGGCCAGCTAACAACGACTACAGATGTAGATAATTGGCCTGGTGACGTCAACGGGGTTCAGGGGCCTGAATTGATGGAGCGGATGAAGCTTCATGCCGAGCGTTTCGAGACTGAAATCATTTTCGATCATATCCACACGGCCGAACTGACCTCACATCCCTTCAAATTAATCGGTGATCAGGGCGTCTACACCTGTGATGCACTCATTATTGCAACCGGTGCTTCGGCGAGATACCTCGGCCTTGATTCTGAAGAGGCTTTCAAGGGTCGGGGCGTCTCTGCCTGTGCGACCTGCGATGGGTTCTTTTACCGGAACAAACCGGTGGCTGTTATCGGTGGCGGCAATACAGCGGTTGAAGAAGCACTCTATCTTTCAAACATTGCCTCTCATGTGACTATCGTCCACCGCCGCGACAGCTTCCGATCAGAACGGATCCTCTCAGACAAGCTCCTCGAAAAATCAAGGACAGGTAATGTCACCATTGAATGGAATGCCACACTTGAGGAAGTCTTAGGTAATGAGAGTGGGGTGACAGGCATGAGGATCAAGAGCCTTTCAGATGAGCGTTCAAAGGATCTCTCGCTCGACGGGGTCTTTATTGCTATTGGCCACAGCCCCAATACCACTATTTTTGATGGCCAGTTAGCTATGAGAAATGGCTATATCATCGTTAAAACGGGTCTTGAAGGCGGCGCTACCAGTACCAGCATTCCAGGCGTTTTTGCTGCTGGCGATGTCGCTGATTCAGTTTATCGCCAAGCGATTACCTCGGCAGGATCAGGCTGTATGGCTGCACTGGATGCTGATAAGTTTCTCGAATCCATGGAATAGCCTTGTGAGAAACCATAAATCGCTTTATAATTCCGCGGTTTAGTTGACCTCTATCTAAGGCGTCACTCCTTGCCTCACCGCGCAGCGGGAGGCTTCATTAACCGTAAGGAGCATCCATGCGACATTATGAAATCATTTTTATGGTCCATCCCGACCAAAGTGCTCAGGTTCCAGCCATGCTCGAACGTTACCGGGCATTAATTGTGGGCAGTGGGCACATCCACCGCCTTGAAGACTGGGGACGCCGGCAACTGGCTTATCCCATCAATAAAATTCACAAGGCGCATTACGTGTTGATGAACATTGAATGCGATCAAGCGACTTTGGACGAACTTGAAAGCGGGTTTCGCTTCAATGATGCGGTCCTCAGAAGCCTCACGATCCGTAAAGACTCCGCCGTCACTGAGCCATCATTAATGGCGCGCTCTGAATATCAGGAACCACCGAGCTTCCGTGATAACGACAGCGACAATGATGTAGAGCAAGCGATTCCAGCGGATGCTGTCGAAGCTTGATCGAACATCAACATACACATTACGAGTGAGGTATTACTGCGATGGCACGTCAATTTAAACGCAAGACTTTTAGCCGGGTTTCATCCGATGAAGGCCAGCTCATCGATTATAAGGATCTAGAGCTTCTCCAAGAGTATCTTTCAGAAACGGGCAAGATAGTCCCTAGCCGTATCACCGGCACCAAAGTGAAACACCAGCGGGAGTTGGCTACGGCGATCAAGCGGGCCCGTTTCCTGGCATTGTTGCCTTTCTGCGACAGCCACGAATAAGTTCGTTGGCACACCGATAGGGGATCATTGATGGTGGGCGCATTAGCGCAGTTCATTATGCGAGGGAAATCACAGGCTATCCTAGTGATCTCCTCCATGATGATTATATCTTGGCTCTTATCGTTGGCGAGTTTGCTGGCTTCAGCCGCTGTCGGTTTACCCACCCTGAGGCGGGGTGGGCGAGAAGGATTGTTGCTGATGCTGGGCGCCTTACCTCTGGTCGCGCTGGCGGGCCAACTGGTTATAGGAGATGCATTACAGGCTGTAGGCTTCTGCCTGATCATGTGGATCCCTGTGGTCTTGGCCTCTATCGTTTTGCGAGAAACCACGCAACTATCCCTTGCGGTGATGACCGCTGTTGGCTTGGGTGTTATCAGCGTGATAGGTTTCTATGGTTTGGTTGAAGATCCCGCTTCATTTTGGGATGCACAACTCCTAGAGGCGATGAAGCCCATGCTCGATCAGGCCGCTCAAGGTGTCGACAGCGATCGTCTCGGGCTCACGGTCAGGATGTTTTCCCGCTTTGCAACCGGCGCCATTGCGGCAGGATCTGTCCTCTCCGTCCTGATCAGCCTTCTCCTCGCGCGTTGGTGGCAAGCGACGCTATACAACCCGGGCGGGTTTCGCCCTGAATTTTTAGCGTTAATGCTTCCCAAGTGGGCCACCTTCAGTCTTGTTTTTTTACTGTGCGGCGTCCTGATCGGGGGTGAGATCGGAGTATTGGCGGCAAACCTGATGCTTCCCGTCTTCATGGGCTTCATCGTGACCGGTTTTGCTATCGTCCATGCCGTTTGTGGGAGCAGCCCGTCGGGTCGCTTTTGGTTGATTGGTGTTTATATCGCGTTGATGTTTATCGCGCCGATGCTGTTGTTGATTGCGCTATTGGGGGTCTTTGATCCCTGGATCAATATCAGAAAACGCCTAGGTTACAAACCAGCCTAAATAATCCTTTTGATTGATTAATCGTTTTTTCTGAGGTTTACATCATGGAACTCATCCTACTTGAAAAAGTCCCTAATCTTGGGGCGCTGGGCGATAAAGTCTCTGTTCGTCCTGGTTACGCACGTAACTTTCTCATCCCACAAGGTAAGGCAGTGGTCGCATCGGCAGACAAGATTGCCGTTTTTGAAGCGCGTCGTGCTGAACTTGAACAAAAAGCCAAGGATGCGCATGCAGCGGCCGAAGCCCGCGCTGCTGCCATTGGTGCTCTAAAGGTGGTCATCGCTCACAAGGCGGGTGATGAAGGTCGTCTCTATGGCTCCATTGGCACCCGAGATATCGCTGACGCCGCGACAAAGGAAGGCGTGCCTATTGAGAAACATGAAGTTCGCCTTCCCAATGGACAGATTCGTACCATTGGTGAATTTGATATTCATATCCATCTCCACAGTGATGTCGTCGCTGTCCTTTCAGTGACCGTTGCGTCTGAATAAAGGGCTGACCAGGCTGCGCGGCTCTTAAATCCGTGCCGCTTTCAAGGCGCCAGTCATGAAACAGCTCTACACGCTGCTGTTCATGATCCTGGCGCCGCTCCTTTGGGTACGACTCCAACTCAAGGGCCGAAAGCTCCAAGGGTACCGAGAACATATCGGTGAACGCTTTGGCCTCTATCTTGATGCGCCCGCAACGGTTTCCACGCTATGGATCCATGCGGTTTCCGTCGGGGAATGTGAAGCGGCTTTTCCGCTCGTAAAGCGTCTCCTCATTACTCATCCGGGCGTTCCCATTGTGATGACGATGGCCACCCCAACCGGTCGCCAGCGCGTCACCTCTGTCTTAGGCTCTCATGTTCGCTTGGTCTATCTCCCTTACGACATCCCTATGGTGGTTGAGCGCTTCCTTCACCATTACAGACCCGCTCTTGGTTGGGTGATGGAAACTGAAATTTGGCCGAATCTTTTTGATGCCTGTGAACGTCAGGGCATCCCGCTTTTGATCCTCAATGGCAGACTTTCTGAGAAATCTGCCTTGGGTTATGAGCGCCTTCGCTCCGTCATTTCCAAAAGCCTTCAATCTGTGAACCTGATCTTGGCTCAGACCGCGCTTGATGCTGAACGCTATGGTCGTCTCGGGGCGATACCAGTCACTGTGAAGGTGATGGGGAACATCAAGTTTGATAATGATTTCGATGAGGAGATGGTCTTTAAAAGCCAGCAGCTCCGATCTCAATTCATCGGGGATCGCCCCGTGTGGATCGTCGGTAGCTCTCACTTCGGTGAAGAAGAGTTATGTCTCGACGCCTTTCAATACCTTCGGTTGCGCGTGCCTGATGCCCTCTTAATTCTGGTTCCTCGTCACCCAGAGCGATCTGGTGAGGTGAGAAAGCTCTGTGAGGCGCGGGGCTTTGAGGTGATGACTCGATCCGCGCAGCAGAACATTCCGCTGACAACGCCCATTTTTATCATCGATGGCGTAGGTGAGCTGCGCCTTTTTTATGGCGCTGCCGATGTCGCCACGGTCGGCGGCAGCCTCGTCCCTCATGGCGGACAGAATCCTCTAGAACCCCTTGCGGCAGGCATCCCAGTGACCTTTGGTCCCTATATGATGAATTTTAAGGACATTGCTCAGCAGATTGTGATCGAAGGGGCAGGGCGTCAGGTAAAAAATTGGGAGGACTTGGGTCGGGTCGTTGCTGATTTTTTAGAACATCCATTGACCCGCGCAGATGCTGCCTTAAAAGGTTCACACTATCTGATGGCTAACAGGGGTTCACTAGATCGACTGCAAGAGGCCGTGAATCCATGGTTGGAGCGTTGCTTCCCCGTCGAAAAAACACTTCATTAATTTATTTTTATTCAGCACGTATTACGCATTATGACGCTCTACTGTGGAATTGTCGGTTTGCCTAACGTTGGAAAATCAACGCTCTTTAATGCTCTCACCAAGGCGGCCATTGCGGCCGAAAACTACCCTTTCTGCACCATAGATCCTAATATTGGTGTTGTTCCGGTTCCTGACCCCCGGCTGGATGCGCTATCACAGATCGTTAAACCTGAACGGGTAGTCCCCACAGCCATCGAATTCGTCGATATCGCCGGGCTTGTTGCAGGCGCCTCTCAAGGGGAGGGACTCGGCAATCAGTTCCTCGCCCATATTCGAGAAACAGATGCTATTGCTCATGTGGTGCGATGCTTCGAAGATGACGATGTGATTCATGTCGCTGGCAAGGTAGATCCCCTCTCAGACATCGAGGTCATCAATACAGAATTGAGCCTAGCTGACATGGGTACTGTGGATCGAGCCCTTCAACGCGCTATCAAAGCTTCTAAATCGGGCAATAAGGATGAACTCGCTCGAAAGGTTCTTTTTGAGGCTGTCCTTGCCCATATTGATCTTGGCAAGCCGGTGAGGACGATGGATCTCTCGCCGGAGGAGAAAATATTATTAAGGGAGCTTCATCTCCTCACCTACAAACCCACGATGTTCATCGCCAATGTCAGGGAAGATGGATTTGAAAACAATCCGTTCCTTGATCGCGTGAAAGCTTATGCGGCAGAGGAGGGCGCTGAGGTGGTCCCGGTCTGCGCCGCCTTTGAAGCCGAGGTTTCTCAGCTTGAAGATGCTGATAAGGCTGATTTTCTAGCCGAGATTGGCATGGAAGAGCCGGGGCTTAATCGAGTGATTAGAGCGGCTTATAAGCTTCTCAGTCTATCCACCTACTTCACCGCGGGGGTCAAGGAAGTCCGCGCCTGGACCATCCCCAATGGCGCCACGGCCCCCCAATCAGCGGGGGTTATTCATACCGATTTCGAGCGTGGTTTCATTCGGGCGGAAGTCATTGCATTTAGCGACTTTGTCCAATACAAGGGAGAGCAGGGCGCAAAAGATGCGGGTAAGTGGCGGCTTGAAGGGAAGGAGTACATCATGCAGGATGGTGACGTCGTTCATTTTAGATTCAACGTCTGAACAGAACATCGGATTCAGGTGGATCTCACCGGACATAAAAAACCACTCATAGCCCAGTATTTCAGTGTTCTTTTTTTACTAATTGATCCTTGTCTGTCCAATGAGAGCCGGGGATAAACCGAGTACGACATCGGGTATATAGTCAGAGCCTGACATCTTGAAACCGGGTACGGATCAAACCCGGAGAACAAGCGATGCTGACCGATAGGCCTTACTCAAAAAGATGTTGCTGAGATCCTGGGTGGTTGCGAGAGGGTTGTACCCCGGGACCTACGCCTATCGGGAAGCTCGATTAACCTGTTATTTTGGCGAAACGGCACCCCTGACCCATTGATATTCTGTGGTGAGTTTTGTCGGTTGTGGGGGGGGGTTCGAGCTGCCCTATTGAGCAGGAATAGCGGAAATAACTGATCCCTCTGGCTCATTCCATCTCCTTTGTTATGAAGCTCTGGAGGCTACTCATAAGCATAAAAGGTTAGAAACATGTTTAGATAAGTGAGGATAGCCAGACCCTACATGGCAGTCGACACCAAACAAATTAGACACCAAAGGCCAAGCCAAGATTTTTACCTGGCTCCGATGACATATTAAACTATTGACTACAATACGCTGCTGTCGTTGATGTGGTCGCCACGTACGTGCTGGAATTTGGCGTACAGGGCTGCGGAGGAACGTAACTTATAGGAGGGTTATTAGAGCTATAAGCCGTCCACCAGGTGCGACCAAGAAGTGCACCGAAGATCGGGTAGTTATCCGGTCCGCCTGCGCTGTGTGAAGTACCATGTGTTGTAAATTGGAAATGATACGGACCAATGGAGTTGTTGAAAGTGTCATTGGTCGTAATGCACTCGCTGGTTCCCCCATTACAGCTTGTCGCATCTTGGTAGTATACCTGCAGTTCACTGACGTTGTTGGAGGCGAAAAAACCGGTTCCATTCGAGGTGCTTGAGGAGGCTGTTAGATTTTTCCATCCGCTTGCAATGGGGAAGCTATATCCGGATGGCGCAGTCTGATTAATAGCGTTAACAAAGAACTGCCAAGACGTGAGTCCGGAACTTCCCTGGGAATAATTGCCTGATGTCAGAGAAGCAATTTGGGTAGAGGTGGGTTGGAGGGTCCTTAATGCTTGGGGATTTGAGAATTGCTCGATTGCAGACGGTAAGCCTGCCGGATTGTTTGCATAGCCATTGAACTGCGTGTAGGAGGCCGTGGTGGCGGCCTCATTGAGCTTACCAAAATTTGACGCGCCTGATGCGGCTGCGTTGGCTGACCAGCTCGAATTTTCTCCGCTAACGTTAAAGATCATTGCGGGATTCAAACCCAATTGACCTGACGGTGAGCTGTTGGACATCGCCAACCCTGCCGGATAGGGATTGATGGCTAAACCAGCACCAGTTCCCGTAGTGTTGTTCCAGATCCCAATTTCATCGCTGTAAAGGTCAGGAGGATAAGCATTCGCAATATTGCTCTGAGCTGCGCAATAGGATGCTGACGTGCTTAGAGTGCCTGTTTGACATACAGTCTGAGAGCCGCTTACGCTCCCTGAATTGGCCTGCGCGGTTTCAATGTAACCGTTCGCCGCAGCAGTGATCAGGGTGTTCACGTCGGTTGCACTAGCCGTTGAAGATGGACAGGTCCAGGTACAAATCGTAGTCGTGCTGCATGACGATTGGCTATAGGAAGAAGTATTCCCACAATAGTTCAAATACTCATTATTGAGAGTAAAAAGATAGTATTCGATAGATCCCCAATAAGACAAGAACTGCTGCAGTTGCTGCACCTGCAATGCGGTATACCAAGAATATCCACCGGATGTACTTTGGTAGTTTTTATTTAGCTGCTGCCAAGCAGAGCCTTGCCCGCCGGCCGTACCGAAGAGCATATTGTTTGTGCCAACGGTACCTCCACAATCACTCACCGTCATAGTATTGGATGGATTCCAAATACCCAGATCGGTTATTAGTGCCGAATTAGTTGCGTTAAGGGGGCAGACTGATGACGCCCCTGATTGCTGCTGTGGGTAGCAAACAGACGTCATCGTAACACCGCTCGGCGCAGTGGAGCCGTAAGGCGAAGCGTTATAAACCAAGCTCTCGTACTGATCATATGCATTGGTTACAGCCGAAGAGCAGGCAGTATCAGATTGAATATCTTCGGTGAGCTGAAGCTCGTTGACTTGCTCTTGCAGATAGCTCAACTGCGCCCCGATACAGTTCAATTGCTCTTCTACTTCCGAGAGCTGTGCGGTCGTCGTTGACCCAGCCCCACCACCGGTCAAAAGCATGCCTACCTCATCTATGACAGTAGGCAGCCCCCCGGATGCGGTACTTTGAATTCCGGCATACTGCATGAGGTTCTGCACACCCAAGACCCCAAAGTCCTCAATGATTTCTGTTGAGATGGAGTTTCCGCTCCCGTTCCCCAGTGGCGCAGTACATTGAGGGGATGTGTTGGTTGCAGTGGCAAGAGGTTCTAGCGCGACCATTGGGCCCGATGTGCGCAATGCGTTGTTAATCACCTCTGCATTTGCGCTCAGGGATGGTTTCACTCGTGTAGTAGTCGGAAGCGGAGTTAGCTCTGATATTTTTTGCTGCTTATTGATCCGGCGTACCAATCTTTTTATGTACAGATCATAACCGCCACTTTTCTTGTAAGCGGACTCAAGCTGCTGCCAGCCGACGTGGTTATTCGTGTACCTCAACCCCTTATTTGGAAATCCTTTCCCTATCCCCAAGGCGGCTCTGACCATCTCGATGGAACGTTCATACGAACGAGAATCGGATTCCATGCTAGATGCGCCTGTGGATAGCAGATCAATGTAGACCATCGAATGCTGTTTCTCATGCACATTGAGTATCTGTGCTTTCAGATGCCCGCCAAATACAGGTCCATTCGACTGGTCGCCATTCTGCCCGATAATCTTCCCTCCGGAGGTCACAAGCTTAAAGGGCTGATGCCCCAATTTATCTGCCGTCAGATAAAACATTGTGGATCCACGGGTATTGGTTCTGCCTCTTGAGATGACCTTACCTGTGGAGTCTTTGAGGGTCACCGTTGCTTCAGACAAATATTTCGATGGACCAACGGAAGCCAGCGCCTGAAGATAAGCGACCTGTTTGTTCTGAGCAGACGACAATTGCGGAGAACGTCGCTCTGCTCCATATAGAAGGTGATCATGATTCAGATTAAAGGAATTGTCGTACGCATGCGCTGAAGCCGAACTAAGAGCAAGCGCTAAGACAAGCATCCTGAAAATTAAGGCAAGAGTTTGATTGCTGGCAGCCATCATGTTCATCAGGGTTTCCGTTGGGGGCCACCCACCGCAGGTCCGCCGATGAGTTTGATTGTTATCTTATTAAGGTACACACAGAGCCGGATTCTCGCGAAGGCCTGTGGGATGAGAGTTGACTTAATGGCCTTTCAATCTCTACCTAATGTGTCAGTATCATTACTTCCAACGATAGTCCTTCTCGATTTTAATGTCCACCATCTTTTCTTACGTCAATCCGGCGGTTAAGGCCGTTTCTGCACCCAAGCGCTTCGGCTCCGCTTCTCTCTTTTATAGACGCTGCGGGCGTGATCTGGCCAAATTAATATTCACCTCCCCACAATGAATGGCGTGGGGTTGCGTCCACCGGAGCTTTGCCTGCAAGGCCTTTTCGTGATGCCTACCCTCTCTCTTTAAGGCGGGAGGCTGCAAAAAAAAAGCGGCTAACAATTGTCAGTTTTTTGTTCGAACTCCACCTAAGCTTGCTTTGCAGTTTAGTTATCAACCCGCGAGGCCTCTTATGAGGAGGCCGAGACTACAGTCAGAGAACAGATTTATGATCTAGAAGAGGGAGTTAGGGAATCCGAATGGCCGCCCAACATTTGAAAATGCGTATGCGACCCTGATCCGCGTAAAGGTGACTCCTGCGCAGTTCAACAAGGTGTCGGATGCCATACTGGCATACGCTGATGCAGCAGTTGGCCAACCTTTTGGACGAGAGGAAAAAAGGGCGAATGTAATATTGTGCCGATCAAGCCTGACGTGGCAGCCTGTTGGAGTGGCGGCGTCCGCCCGGTTCAATATGTTGCGTTTTCTAAGAATTAGCAACATATTTGATTGAACTGTTGTCGCCAGCGACATACACTGGGAGTGTGTCGCAAAAATCAAAGAATTAAATCATGACCGATTGGCGTCCAGATCAGCCCTATAACGACTTGCCCCCTTTGCCACCAGCCGCAGAAGTGGAAACGCGCCCGGTACTCAAGCAATGTATCGCTGCCCGCACAGCCTTGGCAGAACTGAAACAGGCAGCGGAGTTGATTCCCAATCAGGGTGTTCTTATCAATGCTCTGCCACTTCTTGAAGCACAAGCCAGCTCGGAAATCGAAAACATCGTCACCACGACAGACCGACTTTTTCAGTACCAGAGCGCGGGGGAGCATGCCGATCCAGCCACCCGCGAAGCATTGCGCCACAGCAGTGCACTATTGGAAGGGTATCGGGCACTCAAGCAATTTCCTTTGAACACCCGTACTGCTGAACAGGTTTGCTCTCGCATAAAGGGCATCGAGATGCAGGTCAGGCGCGTACCCGGAACGGCACTCGCCAATCAAGCAACCGGAGAAGTGATCTACACACCGCCTGTCGGTGAAGATTTGCTGAGGACAAAACTCGCCAACTGGGAACGCTATCTTCATGAAGCACGCGATGTTGATCCCTTAATCCGCATGGCAGTGGGGCATTACCAATTTGAGGCAATTCATCCTTTTACCGATGGCAACGGCCGCACCGGACGTATTTTGAACAGCTTGTATCTGATTCAGGAGGAATTGCTGACGCTACCGATTCTGTATCTCAGCCGCCACATCATCAAAAACAAGGCCGAGTATTACCGACTGCTGCTCGATATCACTCACAGCCAAGCATGGGAGCCGTGGATTATCTATTTACTCCAGGGCGTTGAGGAAACGGCACGTTGGACGACCGCCAAGATTTCATCTATCCGAACGCTTTCGACATTGACTATCAAGCATGTAAAACAGGCCGCCCCGAAAATTTATAGCCGCGAGCTAGTCGATTTGATCTTTGACTTGCCTTACTGCCGAATCCAGAATCTCGTCGAGCGAGACATGGCGGGTCGCCAAGCGGCTTCTCGCTATCTCAAGCAACTCGTTGACATCGGTGTGCTAGAAGAAAGAACCGTCGGGCGCGACAAGCTATTTATTCATCCAAAGCTGATGAACTTACTGACACGCGATGACAACACGATTGCAGCTTACTAATAATGAATGTAAATCAAAGCGAGAATAAATTGTGCGCAAAAGAAGCCAAAGACCGGATCAAGATCAACAAGCTACTTGAAGAGTCCGGCTGGCGATTCTTCGACCACGCCACGGGCAAATCCAACATCGTTCTTGAACCCAAGGTTAAGCTGACCAAGGCTATCATCAACGCGCTGGGTGAAGATTTCGAGGAATCCAGCAATGGGTTTATGACTTTTTGCTGGTCAATGAGAGTGGCTAGTTGCGTTAGCAACTGATTGCATATTTATCCTTTGTGCTATCATTCTAGAATGAATGGCAAGCACCGTAAAACACTGGAAGCCATCTTCTCTAAACCTGTGAATGGAGCTATCCCGTGGAGCAAGGTTGAAGGCTTGCTGATTGCCTTGGGATGTCGCGTGATCGAGGGCGTTGGCTCCTCCATTACGGTTGAAAAAGACGGAATACGCGCCTATTTCCATCGACCACACCCTGAAAAAGAATCACTGAGATACCGCATCAAGGATGCGCGGGACTTCTTAACCAAGATAGGGATACAACCATGAATAACACCCTGACTTATAAAGGCTATCAAGCCTCGCTCGAATTTGATTCTGACGATCGGATATTGATTGGGCGCGTGCAGAATATCAATGATGTGATTGGGTTTCATGGCTCTTCGATTGCCGAACTGGAAACCGCCTTCCATGAGGCGATCGACAATTATCTTGCTGCCTGCCGCGACCTCGACCAGTCACCTGATAAGCCAGCGTCCGGCCGTATGATGCTGCGAGTTGAGCCCGCCATACATGCTTCATCGCTGCGGGCCGCGTCTAGGGCTGGGATGAGTCTAAATAAGTGGGCTGAGGAAGTTTTCAGGCGGGCGGGGGCGTGATCGGTTGATGGCGGCGGGGTTCTTCTAATTGCCCGTTCATTTTTCGGGCAGTGTTCAGTTTGTTATGTTATTCCGATAAGTGAAGGGCCTTGCTATCACGTGGTAGTTGATCGGTCATTCTTTTCGTCAAGCTCTAGCTAAGTCCTTCAGTTTTCTCAGACACAATCATTGAGCCCTAAGAGCCTTGCTGAAGGATATTGGCCATAAAGTGGCGTAGACATCTTTAGTGTCGTTCAGCTCATTCGCCTTCCGTAGTTCCAGAAAGTAGGCGGCTTGGGAGTCTTTATCGTCATGCCACGGATGATCTTTGAGTCGTTTCAGGGCTGGAGGGGCATCGGGTCAGAATGGTATCTTCATGAGAGTACGGGGGGCTGCAGCAGCAAAGAATGAGAAGAGGCTCTGATCCTGTATTTTCTAGGCAATGAGGCGTTTCTGGTTTGATGCAGATAGTGTCGCCGGCCACAATCTCCAAAGTATTCTCTCCCAGGGTGATCCGTCCCACGCCGCGAGTGACGTGATAAAGCTCTTCTGTCTCCATGTGCTTATGAAGCAGGGTTTTTGTGCCTACTGGAATCGTGGCCTCGGCGAGACTTTGGTTTCGATTTTCGTGGAGAGATGGATGCATGAGTTCCCGAATTTCTGATCCGTCTTTGGTAATGTAGGGAGTGACGGTGGAATAGGGCTGGTGCATTTTTTTCCTAAGATTTAGACAGGAATCGGATGGCAGGGTCTGATATGACAGCTCATCTTGCCTTGAGCTGAATTGTCGGGTTTCCTCTGGGCTTGGGTCAAAGAAAGATGCCGACTGCAATAGGACACCGGAGTTGCTTGATTCGCCCACGCTCGAGGCCAGGGATCATCGGCGACCAGATGAGATCGGGAAGGTGTTTAGTGAGTTTTAGCGGTATTTGTATGCAGAAGCATAGCCTTCACGTACAGTTTCGACGCTGGGTTTAGATTGATGATGGCCATAATCTACACTGTCGAATCCATTGGGTCGCGTAAGTGGGCCGCTTTCATTTGAGCCGAATGGAGTCCTCCGCTTGCGGGACGGAGACAAGCCAAACGAAAAATCAAAACCGGGTACGAAATGAGCTAAGAAAACCCTACCTCCATTATTTTCAAGGCTTTTCGCTATCAGTTCCCCTTTAACGTCTGAACGGCAAGCCCAAACCAACAGGTCTTATTCTTATAGGCAATATCATATGTGGCCCATAGTCTTTCTTTCTTTACTCTTAGTGCCTATGTCACTCGCTGCAAAGAGCGTCTGGAAAACGGTCGGTGATGCGTATGGCCTTGAATTTCTCGTTGACCTTGCAACAGCTAAATACATTGACCACTCGGCGACGATCGAGAGCAAGTTCATTATGAGAGGGATCAACGGCAAAGTGACCCATGAGGTTTTCTCGCTAGTTGAAGTCAATTGCGAAACGGGTTTATCAAGACATCTTGATCGATACGAAAAAACATCAACCGGCGATAAAAGAAAGGCACCCAGCGTTGAAAATACCGATTGGCGTCAACCAAAACCAGGAACTCCGGGCTGGCTTGAAGCGGATTACGCCTGTCGATTCGGGGTCTTGAACACCCAAAAAAAACCGCTACGCCTCAATCACTGATCGGATGGTGTCGTCCTACCTGAAACACGGGGAGGGGTGTGACTGTCTCGTTTCCTAAAATGCTTCTGCTGCGCCGAAAGCTTTAGTGCTCTCCTCTGGCGCCAGAGTGACATCATGACCAGCGCAATCAACATCCCCATGCTGATTTCTAGACTTAAAAACGCTCCCAGTTTGAGCCAAACAAAGAGAGGGTCTACAAACCGGATCAACCAACCTGATAATTCATCGGTCACCATCGAAAAGAAAACCCAAAGACTGAGTCTTAACTTGATCCGCTCTGAAACCTGAGCGAACAAGAGAAGATGCGTGAGGGTCACTGCCAGCATCCCCATCGAGAAGAGATGAGCGTGTGAAACTTCGAGAAGACTTTGATAACTGCGTGGTTCTGTGAACTTCTCAGGATTCCCGAGGTAGTAATCCATGATGCTCTTTGGATAGAGACTCATTCTATGAAAATACATGAGCCCTATGCTGATCCACTGGAAAATCATGTAGACCAAAAAGAAGAGAACGAGTGTGTTGAGCGTCTCCTCGCGTCGCTGCTCGCCGGTAACAAAGAAACGCATGATTAGGGGGCCTCTTCTATTGCGACCTTATAAACCGCCATCACTTTCCGGATTTGATCAAGGGTAGACTTGACGCTGAGTGTCGCACCACTGATAGCATCAACGCCATGATTTGCCCGGAGTTGATCTAGCGGCCTTTTAAAAAGCTTCTCTAACCAGAGCTTCTGCGGTTTGTACTCCGTCGGCTCATGGAAGGCTAAAACCTCGACATTGACCAGCTCCCCCGAGGGAGAAATAACCACCAATAGTGTTTCTGCCTGGGTCCGAACGGTCTGCGATTCGATGGCAGCAAAACCCAATATTCTGTCGCCCTTCATCCCCTTGAACAGGGTATAAAGCGAGCCCTCCAGCTTTGTCTGGCTGATCTTTTCAATGACTTCTATTTGCTGATCGGTCAGAAAAAGTGGAACCGAATCAACCTGACTGTCCTTTCCAAAGGCGATCTCAAGGGCTTCCTCTTTGCTGTAATAAACGTTAGCGAAAAGAGGGCCTGACAGCCCCAGCAGCAACGTTAAGACCAAGAGAATGGGCGAGCGTTTGAATGAACGCGGCAAAAGTCGTTGCATTGCTGATGGTGAATATCAAATGATAAGTATTCTCATTTTATCAGAGGGATGTTGCGCTGTCTTCAGACATGACCGTTTGCCAACCTAAACGCGAACGATTATCATATGCGTTTCTATCCTGCTTAACACTTGAGAACTAATGTCATGCGTCAATGCGTCATTATCTTGCTGATGTTGATCGGTATTACGCCTTCTTTTGCGACCCTCTCAAAGAAGAAAAGCGTCACCATGGAAGCCATGTGGCGGTTGATTCAAGATCAACAGAAGGAAATTGAAGCGCTCAAGGAAAAGGTCAATGGCTCAACGGATAATCACCCGTCTGGAACTCTGGAGGTCCCGTCTAAGTCTGCAACAACAGCCATGACATCGAGTGATCATCTATCGTCGGATGGGCCAGCATCAAAAGAAGCGAATCCTTCGAAGGTTCCCGATAAATCAACGAAGGCGCAAGGGGCAGGGAAGTCTGATGCTGAGAGAAAAACTGATATTCTGGCGAATGAAGTTGAAAAGCTCAAAACTAGACTCCTCATTCCGGATAAACGGGAATACAAAGTGGAGTACGGCCTTGGCCCCGCAGCCTCTGAGGTCTATCGCGTCAATCGAGGACTGTCCATCGGGGGGTACGGAGAATGGTTTTACACCAATTATAGTCAGGGAGTGAAATCAACATTCGATGATGCGCGCGCCGTCATCTATGTCGGATATAAATTCAACGACTGGATCCTCATGAACAGTGAGTTTGAGTTCGAACACGGATCGACGGGGGAGGGCAGTGAACAGAAAGGGGAGGTCTCTAATGAATTTGCCTATCTTGATTTCCTCTTGAATCCGAAATCCAATGTTAGGACAGGTTTACTGCTGGTTCCCATGGGATTTATCAACGAAATTCATGAAGGCCCGACATTTCATGGTAACCGAAGACCAACGGTCGAGCAGGTCATTATTCCAACGACCTGGAGAGAAATGGGGGCCGGGATTTGGGGCCAGCTTGCAGAAGGGCTCCAGTACCGGATGTACGGGCTGAATGGTCTCAATGCCGCGGGTTTCACCAGTGCAGGCATTAGCGAAGGTCGCCAAAATGGAACTTATGCGCTCGCTCAGGATTTTGCCTTTACCGGTCGACTAGATTACTACATGCCTTTTGTGCCCGGTCTACAAGTTGGTGCGTCGTCATGGGTCGGAAATTCAGGTCAAGACAACGAATATGCAGGATCTAAAGTGAATGCGCTCACGCAACTTTATGAGGGCCATATTCAATGGCGTTACAAAGGATTTGAAATGCGTGCGCTTGGCGCGGTGGGAAGCATCGGAAATGCAGCCCAATTGAGCCTCGCCAAAAAGGAAACCATCGGCAGCCAGAATTATGGCTGGTACACCGAATTTGCTTACGATGTGATGCCTTTCTTATTGACCGACAGTACTCAGTATCTCGCTCCATTTTTCAGGTATGAGGCATATAACACCCTGGCCAAGGTGCCTACAGGCTTCACCAACTACGACGGACTCTACGATCAATGGATCTTTCAAGGGGGCCTCACCTACAAACCGATCACTAACGTGGCCGTCAAACTCGACTACCAGAATTTCAACTCCGCGGCACGCCCGCTACCTGACCAATTCAATCTTGGTGTAGCGTTTATGTACTAAGATTTGGTCATGGTTGAAGGAATTCTGATAGAGACTGCGGCTAAAAAGGGAACCGCTTGTGACTCAGATGTCAGGAGACATATTCGACCCACTAGCATTTTAGATGCGGCTTCATCTCAGAACAGCTTTGAAGGAAAGGGGCAGGACGGTCTCTGAGTCTCTTGCCCCCCAGAAGATCTTTCCTCACTTAAGCCCTAAAACCCAAGTCACTAGCTGCTTGGCCTCATCAGGCGTGACAGCATTAGGTGGCATCGCCATGCCGCCCCAAACACCGCCTCCGCCTTTCATCACCTTGTCAGCAAGCTGATCGGTCACGTTCTGACCTTGATATTTTTTGGCGACGTCTTTGTAGGCGGGGCCGACAATTTTATTCTCGATACCGTGGCAATTAAGGCAACCCTTGCTTTTTGCAAGCGCCTCATCAGCTGTGGCTTGATGGCTGAAAGTCAACGCCACGATGATCATGGCGCCTACTGTAGAAATGAAATTCATTGTGATTTCCTCATGGTTGAATGGCCCCCCATGAAAAGATACCACGACCGGATCTCTTTTCGCGATCGAGCCACATCTCTTCTTATTTAACATAATATACATTATGCGCATTATGCATGATCATGGGCTAGGGCGGCGACAGCCTTCAAGGCTCCTATTCAGGCCGCACGAAGGTCAATGTCCTCGCCGAAATGGCGATGAACCTCGAGGAGATTTTACAGGCCGATTTTTTTTAGCGGTGTCGGCAAGAGGTTTTGTTTTGGCTGCTGCGGGTTTCGTCTCCGATGGCAGTCCCACATCGTTGAGCATTCGCTCCATCAGGTCATCCGGCAGTTCCATAAACGTTCGCGCACGCAATCGAGGTGGCAGCTCAATGCTCCCAAAACGGATACGCATTAATCGGCTGACGACGACGCCCTGTGATTCCCATAGGCGTCTCACAATGCGATTGCGGCCCTCGCGAAGCGTCACGTGGAACCATTGATTGGCACCATCGCCGCCTGCATTTCGAATACTGTCAAATTGCGCAACACCGTCTTCAAGCTGGACGGCCGTCATGAGTCTTTCGAGAATTCGGTCATCGATATGACCCAGTACTCTCACCGCATACTCTCGTTCGATTTCATGCGATGGATGCATCATGCGATTGGCCAATTCGCCATTATTAGTGACCAGTAGAAGGCCTTGAGTATTGATGTCGAGACGACCAATGGCGATCCAACGGCCTCTTGAAGGGCGTGGTAGCTGGGTAAAGATGACAGGACGTCCCTCTGGATCACGGCGGGTGACCACCTCCCCTGTCGGCTTGTGATACAACAAGACGCGGGTCGGCTCTTGCATCGCATCAAGATCAATGGCGCGACCATTGACTGTCAATCGGTCACCAGGCTGGCAACGATCACCTAATTTTGCGTACTGTCCATTGATGGTGATACGGCCATTACGGATCCAGTCTTCAATTTCTCTTCTTGAGGCCAGACCGAGTCGGGCCAGAACCTTCTGTAATCGTTCCCCGGATGGGTCCTTCTGATCGCTGCTGGGCTTTTCATTCATGGCTGTTATTGAGGTCATGGGGGCTATCCGCCATCGCGGCGGTTTGAGGTTGATTCATGGTGGTGAGTAGCGCATCTACCCCCGCTGATTCACCCCCCAGGGGGTCGATAAACTCTTTAAGGGGTGGCAGTTCAGCAAGCGATGTCAGTCCAAAATAATCGAGAAAATGGGGCGTCGTCCCAAACAAGGCAGGACGTCCGGGCACTTCCTTATGGCCTATAACCTCGATCCATTCACGTTCAAGGATCGTCTTGATGATACTGCTGCTGACCGCAACCCCTCGAATCTCTTCAATTTCACCCCGGGTCGCAGGCTGGCGGTAAGCGATAATCACTAAGGTTTCAAGAAATGCTCTTGAATAACGACCTGGACGTTCTTCAAAGAGCTTTGATATCCATGGGGAATAGGCCTCACGGACCTGCAGGCGATAGCCGCTGGCCACTTTTTTAAGTTCCATGGGCCGCCATTGGTATTCTTCTGCCATATGCTCAAGAGCCATGAGTAACTCAGCCTCATTAGGCCGTTCAGCTTCATCAAAAAGACGCCCAAATTCATCGAGGGTCAAGGGCCGACCAGCGGCCATCAAGGCCGCTTCAAGAATGTGCTTTAGCTCCAAGATGAAGCCTCTTCATGGCTCATCAGGGCGCAAATCTCAAGAGGACCCAAAGGCTCGTCTTGCAAAATGTCGATAATGCGTTCTTTGCTCATCTCCAAAATAGCCAGAAAAGCGACAACAACCCCTGCCCTGCCTTCGCTGACATCAAATAAAGCCGAAAACGGCAGTCTTCCTAGTCGGTGGAGTTTATTCAAGATGCCCGTCATCCTTTCGCGGACGGATAACGGTTCGCGCTGGATATGATGGTGCGTCATGCGATCCGCACGTTTTAAGACCTCTTTCAAGGCCGCAAGGAGTTCAACCATATCGACGTCTGGATAGACTTTGTGGGTCTTGATCTGACTGGTGTCACAGGAGATTTCATGGACATCCCGTTCGAGTCGGGTGAGCATATCTATTTCAACGGCAGCGGCTTTAAACCGCTCATATTCCTGGAGCCGCCGAATCAACTCGGCGCGGGGATCGTGCTCTTCAGCGGACGCTTCCTCTGGCTGTGGTAACAACAGACGGGATTTGATTTCAGTAAGAATGGCCGCCATCAACAGATATTCAGCCGCCAACTCGAGCTTCAGCTCCCCCATCATCTCGATGTAGGTAATGTACTGACGAGTGATGTCGGCAACAGGAATATCAACAATGGAGAAACCTTGTCGACGGATCAAGTATAAAAGGAGATCCAGCGGCCCTTCAAAGGTTTCGAGGAAAACTTCAAGCGCATCCGGCGGAATATAAAGATCGTCCGGAAAATCATGAACAGGGGACCCCATGACCATCGCCAGAGGGCTGCCGCGAAGGACACTATGAACGCCTTCGGAAGCCAACCTTCCCTCTACCGCAGGATCGTCCATAGGGATCAAAGCCCCGCAACAGACATCATCAAAGTTCTCAACAGGTGCATCGGAATGGCAACAAAGATATTGATAATCCCTGAGAACATCAGTCCAAGCAAAATGTAAAACCCATAAGGTTCGATCTTGCTGAACTTCTGCGCTAGGTTGTAAGGAAGGATTTCAACCAGAACGCGGCCACCATCAAGGGGTGGAATCGGGATCATGTTGAAGACAGCAAGAAGAATATTGAACATGATGCCAAACTTACACATTTCAACGAGGGCTACCGCATAGAGCTCATTCGGCATGACATCAGCCAGATGGATCAGTAAGGCCCAAAAAAGAGACATCAAAAGATTAGCGGAGGGTCCAGCGAGCGCCACCATCGTCATACCCCAACGCGGGTTTCGGGTTAGACGGCCGCCATTGATGGGCACGGGTTTAGCCCAGCCGAAGATGAAGTGTCCGCCCATCGCCAGCATCAGCCCCGGGAGAATGACGGTTCCTAGGGGGTCAATATGGGCGAGTGGATTGAGGGAGAGCCGCCCGAGCCGCTGCGCCGTGTCATCCCCTAAAAGTTTTGCGGTATAGCCATGCGCAACTTCATGCATGGTGATCGCAAAAAGCAGGGGTAACACCTTGATAATGATGAGCTGTTCGGTTGAGAGTAATTCAGTTTCCATGGGGGATGCCCTAATAAAAAGCCTTAATAAAGTCTAATGGAGGTTATGAGCGATGCCCTTTCCCTGGCGGGTGATCTCAGCATGCTCTCCTGTTAAATCGATAATGGTCGTTGGTTCGTAGGTGATGATTCCGGCATCAATCACGAGGTCTACCTCCTTTTGCAGTCGTTCTCGTATCTCCTCAGGATCACTCATCGCCGCCTCGTGATCTGGAAGGATCAACGTGGTGCTAAACAGAGGTTCACCGATTTCCAAAACCATTGCTTCAGTGATGGGGTCATCCGGCAAGCGAATACCGATTGTCTTGTTCTTGGAGTGCTGTAATCGTTTAGGAGTTTCCTTGGTCGCTTCAAGAATAAAAGTAAAAGGACCCGGGGTGAGCGACTTGATCAGTCTGAAAGCTTCGTTATTGATCTTAGCAAAGGTAGATATTTCTGAAATATCGCGGCAAATCAGTGAGAAGTTGTGGTCTTCATCAAGCCGCCTAATCCTTCGAATCCTTTCAAGACCGTCCTTGTTGTCCAACCGGCAACCGATGGCGTAAGAAGAGTCCGTGGGATAGATGATGATCCCTCCCTTCAGCAAGATTTCGGCTGTTCGTTTGATCAGTCGGACTTGGGGGTTTTGGGTATGGATCTCGAAATACTGTGACATACCATCATTCTACTCTGAATCGTTCAGCTGTTTTTTTAGCGACATTGTTCCTCAGATAGAACGGGAGCACCGCTTCTGGGCACACCCCGGCCTTTTGACTGATCAGCACGGCGCCCAATCGGGCGATCGCACTGGCCTTGGGGAATGTTTGAGGCTCAATGACTGAATGTCGGTGGTTGACCTTAGTCATGAGAAGGTCACCATAAGTCGCCCATCCGGTCCCGACGCCGATCAGTTGCTCCCCATCAGGAAAAAGAACCTCATCAGGCCGAATCACTTGATCTTCAATCAAACAGGAGGGCGTCCCATCCGCTTGACGGCGATAGACGCCCCAGTAGATTTCTCCCATGCGGGCATCAATGGCCATAGCAGCAAGCTCATGTGGGTTCTGCCTAAAGGCCTCAAACGCCATCGCCTTCAACGTTGAAATGGGCGCCACTTTGATGCCAAGCCCTAACGCAAGTCCTTGTACAACTCCAGCCGCGATACGAATACCGGTAAACGATCCAGGTCCCGCGCCAAAGGCAATCCCCTCTAAAGCGGCTAACGAAAGGCCCGCTTCATCCAGTACCGACTGCACCATCGGGAGGATCAATTCATTATGTCGACGAGGAGCCACTTCATAACGTTCAATCAGTTCATTATCGATGAGGAGTGCAGCAGAACAAGCCTCTGTCGCAGTATCGATGGCCAGAAGGATCATAGATCGGTGGACCGTTCTTGAGGCTCAAAAAAACGCTCTATATCCCCAATATCAGAGGATCTCGGAATGGGTGGCAGGCTGTCGATGAATCGCCGTCCATAAGGTTTAGAGAGAAGCCTTGGATCACAGAGCATCAGGACACCGCGGTCAGTGTGATCTCGTATCAGCCGACCAACGCCCTGCTTCAACATAATGATAGCTTGGGGAAGCTGATAGGACATGAAGGGGTTCTGTCCTTGTGCCCGAAGATGGGCGATCTTGGCACTCAGCACTGGATCACCTGGAGATGCAAAGGGTAATTTATCAATAATCACACAAGAAAGGGCCGAACCCTGTACATCAACACCTTCCCAGAACGTCGAGGTGCCCAGGAGGACTCCATGGTCAGAGCGTTTAAAAGCTTCCAATAAAAGGGACTTTGGCTGTTGTCCTTGGATGAACAGCGGGTAATCAAGATGACGTTCAATCAATCGCGCGGCCTGACCTAGAGCCTGGTGCGAGGTAAAAAGCAAGAAGGCTCTGCCGGCACTGGCCTTGAGTACCGGTATCGCGGCGGTGATCATGGCATCGACATATTGGCGGTCGCTTGGGTCTGGAAGTCCTTGGGGGAGATAGAGGAGACTGTTATTTGGATAATCAAAAGGGCTCTCCCACGACTTGGAAACGGATTGGGTGATTCCAAGTTCTCGATGAAAGTGCGTAAAGTCACCATCTACCGTCAAGGTAGCTGACGTGAAAACCCAGGCGGTGGGCCTTTCTTTTTGAAAAGATTGGAATTCTTTAGCGATGTCTATGGGGGTACGATTGAGTGAGAAACCACTTTTCCGAGTCTCAAACCAAATGACGTGTCCTGGCGCTGTCTGATCGAGGACGTTATGAAGCCGCATCAGGAGATCAATGATTCTCTGATGACAAGCTTCAAGACCTTTACCGCGAACAGTCAAGGGTTCAAGGGCTTGTTTCAGTTCGTGTAGCTGATCTTGAAGCGCCGTTAAAGCCACAACGACGTCGGGGCGCTCTAAAAGGCTTTGCAACGGTTGCCGAAGTTCATCGGCCCCAAGACATCGCCTAAAGTCATCGACCCGCCGTTCGAGAAGGGCTGCCTTTTCTAAAATTTCACCCACATCAGGGGCCTCGCGCCCTTGTTCGATCGCAAGATCACTCACCCACTCTTTTAATTGTCTCGAACTCAACCGCACCCCTAGAAACTGTGCGGCTGATTCTTGAAACTGATGCGCCTCGTCCACCACGATCGCGTCCATCTCTTTAAAAAGCCCTCCCTGCCCTTCCTGACGAATAGTCCAGTCAGCCCATAAAAGGTGATGGTTGACCACCAGAAGATCGGCTTCACGTGCCAGTGATCGTGCTCTTAACATAAAACAATCATTGGATTTGGGGCATTCAGAACCCAGACAGTTGTCGACCGTGGAGGTTGCCTGAGCCCAAAGGGGGGATTGTTCTGGCACGTCATGAACTTCAGCAATATCGCCCGTGCGGGTGACTTTAGACCAGCGCCTGATGGTGTCGAGCTGCCGCGCATCAAGAAGGCCCATGCCGCCCTTAAAGCCAAGATGGTTCTCAACGCGGTAGAGGCACAAATAATTGCTGCGACCCTTTAATAGGGCAACGCGGAGAGGTTTCCCTAAGGCTTTTCGCACGGCAGGCAGATCTTTTTTAAAAAGCTGATCCTGTAAAGTCTTCGTGGCGGTCGAGATGAGCGTTTTCTTACCCGATAAGATGACTGGGACTAAATAAGCCAGTGTTTTACCCGTTCCCGTTCCAGCCTCCATCACCAGCACTTGGCCTTTTTGGATGGCGCTCTCCACCTGTTCAGCCATCTCGATTTGGCCCACGCGAGACTGAAACCCCGAGAAGGATTTAGCAAGGGCCCCGTTGGCGCCAAAGAGTTCAGACATGGCCACGTCTACCATGTTTTAGCGGTCGCTTCTGATGCCCCTTGAAGGTCACCCCGTTGGCGTCTTGCTTCAGCAATGATGACCCAGTTACTCTGAATCAATGGCACCAGATTCTTTGCCATAGCATTTGATTTCTTAGCAAGATCTTCTGCGAGACCTGGTTGACGCTCACGCAGCCGAATGTCAGCAAGGACATGCCACAACTCAGGATTCTTAGGCTGGATCCGAATCGCGCGCTCTAATTGAGCGCTCGCATTTTTATAGTTGTGTCCTTTGAAACTGACTTCAATCTCAGCTTCAAGCGCAGCAACGGCCGGTGGCGCTGGAAAAGAGAATAATGGGGGTTTTTCCAGTTGGGGCTGGGTCATCTCATGCCCCACGTGAGGAGCACCCGCATCATAAAAAGAGGGTTCTTTTATGGCGTCACTTTCAGAAGATGGCAGGTCAGGGGTCACCCTCTCAGCGTCGATTC
>Ga0194037_1000203_pt1 | contig 46254 bp, 39 predicted proteins | sample JunL306m_MetaG_FD_148653 | JGI IMG/M metagenome (GOLD analysis project Ga0194037, IMG submission 148653) | Anoxic zone freshwater microbial communities from boreal shield lake in IISD Experimental Lakes Area, Ontario, Canada - Jun2016-L304-6m | ecosystem: Environmental > Aquatic > Freshwater >... | reverse complement strand
GCGGATGAATTGGGCACCAGCGTGGAAATCGAAAATAGTAAAGTAACTGAAACAACTGCTATTTCTTGCGCTGTGGGTACCAGCATCAGCATGAAGAATTTATTTTTTAATGTGCCTGCGCGTCGAAATTTTTTAAAAAGTAATAGTGCAGAATTAAAACACATCATAGAAGAATATACAAGGGTCGCCTTGGCCTTTCCTGAAGTTTATTTTAGTTTAAGCAGCAATGGCCAAGATGTATATCATTGGGAGGGAGGTAGTTTTAAACAAAGGGCCATACAGGTATTAGGTAATAGTTATCAAACCAAATTGGTCGCAGTGGGTGAACAAACCGACTATTTAACCATTACCGGTTTTGTAGGCAAACCCGAGACAGCTAAAAAAACAAGAAGCGACCAATACTTTTTTGTGAACCGTCGTTTTATCAAGAGTGCTTATTTGCATCATGCGGTGGCCAATGCCTTTGATGGATTAATTGCCAAAGAAAATTTTCCTAGTTATATTTTATACATAGATGTAGACCCTACGCAAGTGGACATCAATGTACATCCTACCAAACAAGAAATAAAATTCGAAGACGATAAAATTATTTATGCCTTCGTTCAAGCGGCCGTAAAACATGCCTTGGCGCAGTTTAGTATTGCTCCGTCATTAGACTTTTCATTAGACGCATCTATTCAACAATTAGATGCCATACAGCAACCCTTCACCACAGAGAAAGCAAATACAGCGGCGAGTCAATCTTTGTATGAAGGTTTTACAAAAAAAAATCAAGCGCATTTTATTGCTAAATCTGATACAGGTTCTAAACAAGATTGGAAAAGTTTTTTCACAACTATACCTAGTGCAGACAATGACCAAACACTCAATGATAGTGAATCCTATATTGTAAAGCCATCTTCGATGGGCTTGTACAAAAATGGTAGCCCCTTGCAAGTGAATGAAGAAGCAATACTCATGCAATTGCACCAAACATTTATTGTGGCCCCAAGCCATAGTGGATGCATCATGATTCATCAGCAATTGGCACATGAAAGAATCTTGTATGAGAAATTTCAAAAAGCAAGTGCGCATCCACATGCTACCCAGAAAAGTTTATTTCCAGTCGTATTGGAATTAAGTGTGAGTGACGCCATTTTATTAGAAGAAATCATAGAGGACTTAGCATTGATTGGCTATGAGATTGAAGCCTTTGGCCCCAATAGTTTTATCATTCAAGGCATCCCTGCCGATGTAAATGCAGGCAATGAAAAAAATGCGATTGAATTATTGTTGGAACAATTCAAACATTTTAGTGGCGATATTAAGTTTAGTAAAAGAGAGAAATTAATACGATGTATGGCTCGTCAAATGGCCATCAAGGCAGGACAAGCTTTAACACAAAAAGAAATGCATGCGTTAATCGAAGCCTTGGGAGAATGCGATATTCCAAATAGCACCGCTTCTGGCGCGCCTACTTTTGTAGAATTTAAAGAAGATTATTTAAACGGCTTATTTAGCAAATAAGACTTGGCTAATATTTACTTACCAAGCTAGTTAAATATTTTTCAACCGCTTTTCTTACCGCCGTTGAAGAAGGACTTACATGATTGCCCACCAATACCGAAAATATAAGCTGATTGCCTTTATTGGTTACAATGAACCCACTCAGGGCTACTTGATTGCCCAAAGTGCCTGTTTTGGCATACAATACCCCAGGAATATTTTTATAATAAGCAGCTAAGGTTCCTTTGCCTCCTTGGGCAAAAATGCTTTTGATTCTTTCAAAACCAAATAGCTCCTGCATTTTTTGCAGTAAGGCAATATAATTTTCTGGCGTATTTAAATTAAACCTGCTTAAACCACTGCCATCCGCCCACTGCATTTTTTGTGGAAAAAAATTAAATTCAGTTTTTAATAAAGTATCTATAGCCGCTTCCTCATCTAACTTATTTAACAATTGAGCACTGGTCATTAATAAAACTTGTTCTGCAAAAAAATTGTCACTTCTGTTCATCATTATTTTTAAGAGCTCATCAGTAGGCACTGTTTTGATTAGATGGGCTGCAACAGCATTGAATCCTTTTTGAATGACTATGGAATGTTTAGGATGCAGGCTGTCTTCAATCAATGTTTTGGCAAGGCTATAATTGGTGTCCGTAATAAAAGGAATTTGTTGAACCTGCGCCTTGGTCAATTTTCCAGTGGCATAAAAATGATTACTATGCAATGCTCTTGCCCAAACACTGTAATTGGCAGCTAAGTCTTGCCCTTGAGCCAATAAACTTGGCTGAACGCTTACTCCATTTTTGGTATTGGCCACAGTGAATACATTGCCATAAATAGGTAGTCTATTTCTCTCAGGTTGATAGTCCTGGTCATAATCATCCCAGGCCCAACCTAGGCCATACATGGCAAAAGCATCCGGCGTATTGGGCAAACAAAGCACTACTTGCTTGTTGGTGTTTTTAATTAAATCAGCTACGGGTTGATAAGCAAAATCGGGATGTAAGAAACTAGGATCACCCATGGGCAATAAAAAAATACTGTCTGCATTTTCATTGATTAGCCATCCTGGAAGTGAATCCTTCAGGTACTTCATACCTAAATAACTAGAAACAATTTTAGTATTGCTAGCAGGCGTAAAATACAAACTGCTTTGATAGCGATCTACCCAGCTTTGACTAGTCTGATTGTAAACGGCAGTGCCAATATGGGCGCCTTTTAAAGCAGGATCTTGTAGTAAAGCATGTTGGGCTTGACGAATTGAACAAGCGCTCATGGCAGAACAAAAAATAACCAACTTAAATAAATTGGAAATGTTTATTCTCTTTCTAAAGCTCTTAACCATCTTTCTGGAATTTCGTTATTGGAAGCTACTAAATAATCTTTGTAACTGCAAGGAGCCCATTCATTATTGTGTGTTTGCATCCACCATCTTCCAGTACTTTTACTTTGTAAGAAATTGGTTTCAATATCTGCAAAGGCAATGTGAAATTCTTTAAAGCGATCGGTATCAGTCAAAGGAGCTTCTTTTTTGCCTTTTTGAATGCCATCCAATACATACCAAATCATTTGTGCCATTTGTATCGCAGTAAGATGATTGTTATCCAATTCGGCATGATAACCAAAAAGCCCAATGGTGCTAGTTTTCCAACTCATGCCCGCATACTGCATCAACACGCAAGCTTCTTCTCCATTAAACCCATTGGGTGTAATGGTATTGGCTGGCGCCTGTGCATTTTGAATGGCACTGATATCAAAACTCATCATATGACTGTCTCTAATCACAGGCTCCATTTCTTCCATGTCCTCTCTTACTTTACCCAATCTAAAACAATCAAATCTTAATTTATCAATAGTTTCTAGCATTTGCGGATGCATAAAATAACTTTGAAAACCTATATGTGCATAATGATTTAAATGATTCGGAAGTCCAGTAAACAATTCTTCTAAAAAATGATCCGAGGGCAATCTTGCTTCTAAATCCAAATCTATTTTAGCATCTACCAATACCGCATTCACCAAGGTAGGAATAGACGTATAGGCATGGTATTGGGCTAAGGATAAATCATGTGACCCACCAATGATCACTATTTTTTTATGCTGTAAAAGCAATTCAGAAATTACTGTTCTTAAAGCAGCATAACTGTCTTGAATGGACTGTCCCAGTTTTACATTGCCTATGTCTACAATACTTACTTGGGAATGCCAATAATACAAGGAGTACAAGGCCGATCGAATGGCATCGGCGGAGGCAAAACCATTCAATGCATGGCCTCCACCTCTAGATTCTCCAGCACCAATAATAACTAAATCTGCCAAAGCAATGTCTGGAATCTCTCCTTCATTCACTTTAATGTGTTTACCCAATTGGGTATCTCTATAGCCCTCGTCATTGGATATCATATCCAAATTAATGGGTTCAAGGTAATCTTTGATAGAACTTAAGGACATGTAGGTATATTAACTACTAGAATTAACGCTTAAACCCACAAAAGATTGTATCAAATAGGGCTAATCTTGAAATTTATAACCCACCCCTCGGATGGAAATAAAATGAATGGGGTTTTTGGGATCCAACTCGAAGTATTTTCTAAAACTTAAGATAAAATTATCGATAGTTCTGGTATTAGGAAAAACCTGATAGCCCCATACGGTTTGTAAAATTCGCTCCCTAGTGACTACATTGTTTTTATTCTCTATCAATAACTTTAAAAGCATGGCTTCTTTTTTGGTTAAAGTTATTTTTTCGCCAGCGCTATTGATGGCTTCTAGAGATTTAAATTGAATGCTATTGCCCGCAAATAGATAAACTTCTATTGGTGCTGGTTGATGAATGGCCGTAGCTTTTTGAATCAACTTAGCCACTCTTAATAAAAGTTCTTCTAAATTAAAAGGTTTGGTCAAATAATCATCGGCCCCCAATTTCAGACCCTGTACACGATTGGCACTGGTATTTTTTGCACTCAATATTAAAATAGGTGTGGTGATATTATTTAAGCGTACTGTTTCTGTAATGGCAAAACCATCCAATTCAGGCAACATTACATCTAAGATGATCAAATCAAAATGCGCTTGTTGAATTTGTTTTAAAGCTGCAGGACCATCAAAAGCAGAGCTCACCCTATAGCCTTCCATTTCTAAATTTAACTTCAAGGCATCGTGTAAATGCTCCTCATCTTCTACCAATAAAATTTCAAGTTGTGACATTCTTATTGATTTGCAAAGGTTACAGTGAAAATACTTCCCTGTCCTTCATTTGGTTTTACATGTAAATTAGCATGGTGAAAGTCAGTAATTTTTTTACACAAATAAAGTCCTAGGCCAGTACCCTTACTTGATCTAGTGCTTTCGGCACCAACTCTGTAAAATTTTTCAAATATTTTTTCTTGGTCATGCACAGGAATACCAATGCCTAAATCTTTCACTGTTAAAATTAGCTGCTGTTGTTCGCGTTGCAAATGAACCGCAATAGGTGTGTGCGCGGGGGAATATTTATGTGCATTGTCCAATAAATTATTCAGGAGCATTTGAATCAATAAGGCTTCTCCTTGAATGAAAATGGAGGCTTCAATAAAAGTATCCAGCAAGCGCATTGGAAAACGTTCTTGAAAAGATTGGCAGGCCTCTTTTACCAATTTAGATAAATCTAATTCTTGTTGATTGGTTTCATATTGTCCCATATCCAATTGAGAAGCTAATAAAATATTATTGGATAAAGCATCTAATCTTTTAGTTTCCTTAAGCGTTGCTTCCAACAATTTATTTTGTTGTGTAGTATCTAAATCTCTTTTTAAAAGAGTTTCTATATTTAAATGAGAAATTGCAATAGGTGTTTTTAGTTCATGCGTCACCGCCATCATGAAATTCTGTTGCTGGTTTGAGTAGCGTAATTGTTTAAGCAATGATCGGTATACATATATAGCCCCCAATAAAAAAAGAAATAAAAAGGTAAGCCCTTCTCCAATAAACTGTTTGGTTTTTCTAAGCTGGAAATTTTTTATCTGTTTTACTTTTTGCTGTAGCGCAGGATCACTTATTTGAATGGATTGAAATTTAACAGCAGCAATTTCATCATTTTGCTTTTCTAAAGAAACATACCACCAAATAAAAGCAGCAATCATATAGGTTAAGAAAACCCAATAAATAAAACTTACCAGTCTGAGTTTATTGATTTTTACAAATGGCCATTTCATGGTTTCAACTTTTCAACTCTAATGCCAGTGGATAAAATATTCTGCAGCGGATCCTCACGCATGGTATGTTGCAGGGTAAAACTAGTTGTTCCTAAAGCAAAATGCATTGGCGCATTGCTAATGGGAATTCTTTGATCAAAAATATCATCCATGCCAGTACCTAACCAGCCTTTGGCTTCGTCTGCCATATTTAAATTAAGATGCTGTGTAATACTAGAATCCTTAGGGCTTTTAATAGTCAGCTGCAACCAAATATTTTTATAATGATAGGCATTGTGGTGTCGGATGACAAAATACACCTTGTACAAAGCGCTGGTATCAGTAATATTGAATTGATAGGTATTGGCTTTAGCAGCGGCCCAGCTATGCTCAGGAAAAATGGTGGTTTGTTCAAACAAAGGAATGGTTTGACAGCTTGCAAAAAACAAGGTCAGTGAAATAAATAAACCCATTTGTCTATTTTTCAAACCCTTCATATTACAACACGTTTAAAATTTGTTCTTTTGCTTTTTCTAATTCATCTTTCATTAATATGACAGCTTTCTGAATGTCTACATCATTTGCTTTTGATCCGGTAGTATTAATTTCCCTGCCCATTTCTTGCAAAATAAAGGAAAGTTTTTTACCCTTGGAAGGTTCCGATTCTTTCAAAATTGTTTTAAAATAAACGCAGTGATTGGTGAGTCTTACTCTTTCTTCTGAAATATCAATTTTTTCAATGTAATAAATAAGCTCCTGCTCTAATCTATTGGTATCATATTTATCGTTACCCACATATTGTTCTAACAATTTAACCAAGCCTTCTTTTATTTTAGTTCGGCGATTGGGTTCGAATAAAGCTATTTCTGCTTGTTGGTTTTCAATGGCAGCCACTCGCTCTAGTAAATCTTTTTCAATACTCTTACCTTCTTCCAAACGGTGTTGAATCATATGCTTGATGGCTTGTTGAAGCAAGCCGCTTAGTACATTCCATTCTTCATCCGTTAAAACTTCGTTGCTAGAAGAAACCACATCAGGTAATTTCAATAAAGTGCTTAAGATATTTTCTTTTTCAATGCCCAACTCATTGGCCAATTCGAAAATGGGTTGATAATAAGATTTAGCCAATTCCTTGTTGATGCTTACTGGCTTGGCCACCCCATTAGATTTGATAGAAATGCTGCACTCCACACTTCCTCTGAACAAAGATTCATTGAGTTTATTTCTAATCTCTACTTCATAGGGCTTCAACAATGAAGGAATATTTAGTCTTAAATCAAATTGCTTGCCATTCAAAGACTTTACTTCTACTAAAAATGTTTTGTCTTTAAAAGTAGCTTCTGAACGACCATATACGGTCATGGAATATAACATAGTAATACCTGTTTAAATAGTGAATAAAGGTATTAAATAATAAGCAAGCAAAAGCATTTTTTAGAAATCGATGCCTACCCCATTCTTTTTACGAAGTTGGTATTGGGCATAATCAAAGCTATACAACTTGCCAGGACGATGGGTGACATTCACTTCCATCTCATGGGTATCAATCAATAAGCCCATGCTGGCAAATTTTTTCCTAAAATTTCGACGATCTAATTTGGTGTCTAAAATGGCTTCATACACATGTTGCAATTGCCTCAATGAGAATTTCTCCGGCAATAAATTTAATGCCAAAGGATGTTCTTGAATACGCTTTTGGAGCCAAGCATAGCAACAATCAAGTATTTCCTTATGGTCAAATGCCATTTCCTTAAGTAAATGAATAGGATGCCAGTTTAATTCATTGTCTGTGATTTCTAAAGAATGATCTTGGATGTTTAAAAGCGAAGCGTAAACGGAAGTGACTACCCTGCCCCCAGGATGCCTATTGGGTTGACTAAAAGTATGCACTTGTTCCAAATACACTTGCTTCATGCCTGTTCTTTCTAATAAAACTCTATTGGCTGCGGTATCTAGATCCTCATTGGCATTTACTTTGTCGCCCAATAAGGACAACTTGCCATAAAATTGAGCCAAATCGCTCTTAATTAAGAGCACTTTTAAGGAGTTTTCATCAAAGCCAAAAATGACACAGTCCACTGTCAAAGGCACTGCAGGATAGCTCACCACCAATTGAATGGCATCTATATTTTCTTTTGAAACAAGGGAAAGGCTTGATTTAAGGGGTTCAGGCATAATTTTATAGCACTTCTTCGATAAATGTTGCAGTCGTTAGGGAAAATAAAATTTTCTGCTCCTAAAATACGAAATAAAAGAATAAAACAATTTGTATTTTAGCGGACCCTTAAGCAAATGTACAATCAATCTCAAATACAGGATTTTCAAAAAGTCAGCATAGATTACTTAAATAATCCACACACCATTGAATTGGTCACATTGAAAAATTTACTAAAATTTCATGAATACCAATATTATGTAATCAATGAACCTATCATTAGTGATTTTGAATACGACCAATTGTATCAACAATTGATTGCATTGGAAACAGCCAATCAATCGCTCATTACCGCCGACTCCCCCAGCCAAAGAGTAGGTAATAGTTTAAACAATAGCTTTGAAACGGTGGCGCATTTGGTGCCCATGTTAAGCTTAGAGAATAGTTACAATGCCGAAGACTTGATTGATTTTGATAGAAAAGCAATGGAAGGTGCTCAATTAACTAGTTTGGAATATTGCGTAGAACCAAAATTTGATGGTGCTAGTATTTCACTGCTCTATGAAAATGATTTATTAGTTAGAGCTTGCACCAGGGGCGATGGCATTGCAGGCGAAGACATTACCAATAATATTAAGCAAATCAGATCCATTCCTTTAAGTATTCCTTTGTTGGCCCATGGCATTCAACAAATGGAAATTCGTGGTGAAGTGATCATGACTAAAAAAGCTTTCTCTGATTTTAATGAAAAATTAAAACAAAAACAATTGGCCACCTTAGCCAATCCACGCAATGCTGCTTCAGGTAGTTTGCGCATGAAGGATCCCAAAGAAGTGAGTGAAAGAAATTTAGATGCCTTTATTTATCATATCAGTTATTATTTAGCAGCCCCTGGACAAAAATTAACCTCGCTACTTGCTACCCATAGTGGCTCTTTGGAATTACTTTGGAATTTGGGATTTAGAGCACCACAAAAAGAAAAAAAATTAATCAGAGGCATTGAAAAAGTAATTTCCTTTTGCGCAGCATTTGAAGCGCAACGGGATACGCTTGCTTATGAAATTGACGGACTGGTAATAAAAATTAATGATTTTGCTTTACAAGAAAAATTAGGCATGACCTCGCATCATCCAAGATGGGCCATTGCTTATAAATTTAAAGCAAGGCAGGCCACTACTATATTAGAGAGTGTAGAATTTCAAGTAGGCCGAACAGGGGCAGTAACGCCCGTAGCAAAATTAAAAGCCGTAGCCATTGGTGGTGTGACAGTAACTAGTATATCGATGCATAATGAAGAATACATCAAAGAAAAAGATTTAAGATTAGGCGATACGGTTATTATCGAAAGAGCAGGTGATGTGATCCCTCAAATAGTTCAGTCCATTGCTTCTTTAAGAAAAGGCAAAGAAAAAATCATTCAATTCCCCACCACCTGCCCTGTTTGTAATTCCTTGTTAGAAAAAGAAGAGGCAGAAGCTGTTTGGAGATGCAATAGCCCTTTATGCACTGCGCAAATCATTGAAAAAATAATTCATTTTGTAAGCAAAGACGCCATGGACATCAAAAGCTTTGGCGAAGCCAATATCAGAAAATTTTATGAACTTGGTTTGCTTAAAACTATCCCAGATTTATATACATTGGAGTTAGAGAAAGTAAATGGCTTAGAAGGATTTGGGAAGAAAAGTATTGACAATTTGAAAACTGCCATTGAAGTTTCTAAAAAACAACCCTTATACCGATTGGTATATGCCCTAGGCATAAGATTTGTTGGAGAAACCACAGCTAAAACTATTGCCTCACAAGTACATCATTTATTAGACTTAGAAAATTACAGCGAAGAACAATTGATGGGATTTGAAGATGTAGGCATTAAAGTAGCCAAAAGCATTTTCCAATTTTTTAAGGAGACTAAAAACATAGCGCTCATAAAATCACTAGAGACTTTGGGTTTAAATATGATTCAAACCAATACCAAGGCCGTTAATGGAAACTTAACTGGACTTAATTTTTTATTTACGGGTACGCTTACTCAATTAAAACGCTCCGACGCAGAAGCCATGGTAGAAGCAAGAGGTGGCCATATACTTGGTGGCGTGAGTAGTAAATTAAACTACTTAGTCGTGGGCGAAGATGCAGGTAGCAAATTAGAAAAAGCCAAAAAAATAGCTTCGATTAAAATTATAACCGAAGCTGATTTTGTGGAACTAATAAAAAATTAAAAAATTATTTTTTATTAGTTCTTTCCTCTTATGATTTTTTCAATGACCCCCATAAACGGGGTCATTGGGTCTAATAAAAAATTAAAAAATTATTTTTTATTAGTTCTTTCCTCTTATGATTTTTTCAATGACCCCCATAAACGGGGTCATTGGGTCTAATAAAAAATTAAATGATCCCTTTCGAAGCTAAGTACTCCGCAATCTGCACTGCATTCGTAGCTGCGCCTTTACGTAAGTTATCGCTCACAATCCACATGTTTAAAGTTTTTGCTTGGGTTTCATCTCTGCGCAAACGGCCTACAAATACATCGTCTTTTTCATGTGCCCAAAGCGGCATTGGATAAAATTGTTCCTTGTCGTTTTGTTGCACCACTACCCCAGGGGCAGCAGCAAGTGCTGCTATCAATTCTTTCAAATCAAATTCATTTTCAAATTCTACATTCACACTCTCGCTGTGTCCACCCATCACAGGAATACGCACAGTAGTCGCTGTTACTTTAATCGTATCGTCTTGCATAATTTTGCAAGTTTCTTTGACCATTTTCATTTCCTCTTTGGTATAGCCATTTTCTAAGAATACATCAATTTGAGGAATGGCATTTAAATCAATAGGGTATTTATAGGCCATGTCATTAGCCTCTAGTTGCACCCCCTTTCTTTCTTCCATCATTTGATCTACCGCTTTTTTACCCGTACCTGTTACGCTTTGATAAGTGCTTACCACCACTCTTTTAATTTTATATTTTGTATGCAAAGGTTGCAAAGCCACCACCATTTGAATAGAGGAACAATTGGGGTTGGCAATAATTAAATCATCGGCAGTTAATACAGATGCATTTACTTCTGGGACTACTAATTTTTTAGTAGGATCCATTCTCCAAGCCGATGAATTGTCAATCACGCGAATGCCTGCAGCTGCGAACTTTGGTGCCCACTCCAAAGAAGTACCACCACCTGCTGAAAAAATTGCCACTGCTGGTTTAGCCGCAATCCCTTCTTCCATACCTACAATCTTATAGGATTTACCTTTAAATAGTACTTCCTTGCCTACCGACCTAGCAGATGCCACTGGAATTAACTCAGTAACAGGAAAATTTCTTTCTGCCAACACTTGTAACATTTTTGTGCCCACTAATCCGGTAGCACCTACCACTGCAACTTTCATATTTTATTTTTTAATTTCCTTTAAAATAAAAAGCCTCCCAATTTCTTGGAAGGCTTCTGAATATATTTTTTAGCATACAAACAATCAGCACCTTCCTATTACAGCGGTTTCTTAATTTGTTTGGTATGTTTATATTTTCTCATTGTTTGCACAAAATTAATTGGAATCTACTCAATCTCCAAATTTATACTAGTTCAATATCAAAGTTCACTAACTGAACAAACGATTGTATGCGTTCTTTGATGTCCGCTTCGTTAATTTCAGTCAAACGCTGTAATCCAAATTTCTCCACACAAAAACTTGCCAATGCACTACCTACAATAATGGCAGACTTCATGTTGTTAAAAGAGAAATCTTTCGTTTTAGCCAAATGCGCTACAAAGCCACCTGCGAAAGTATCACCCGCACCGGTTGGATCAAATACTTCTTCTAATGGTAATGCTGGAGCAAAGAATACTTCATTGCCATGAAACAATAAGGCCCCATGTTCCCCCTTCTTGATGATCACATACTTTGGACCCATCTCCATGATTTTTTTTGCTGCTTTTACCAAGCTATACTCCCCGCTCAATTGACGCGCTTCACTATCATTTACTGACAGCACATCTACCAAACTAATGGTATGCTTTAAATCATCCATCATAATATCCATCCATAAATTCATCGTATCCATCACGATTAATTTAGGTCTATTCCTCATTTGTTTGATCACACTGCTTTGAACAGATGGTACCAAATTACCCAACATTAAAATTTCACAGTCTTGATAACTTTCTGGTACCACTGGTTGAAAATTTTCCAATACATTTAATTGTGTATCCAATGTATCACGCGTGTTCATATCTAAATGATATTTACCGCTCCAAAAAAATGTCTTCTCGTCTTTTTTTATTTGCACACCTTCTAAATTGACACCTCTTGCAGTCAAGGCATCTAATTCTGCTTGCGGAAAATCTCCGCCTACTACTGAGATTTGTTTAACGGTGGTAAAATTGGATGCACACCAAGCTATATAGGTAGCTGCTCCTCCAATTATTTTATCACTTTTCCCAAAAGGGGTTTCAATGGCATCAAAGGCCATGGATCCAACTACAACTAATGACATGTTTTTATTTTTAATTTTCAGCTGCGAAACTACGCTATTTACAGTTAAGATGCTTTTTGGAAAAAGAACAAACGTTTATTCGTCTAACTGCTTGATAATCAAAAAACTAACAAATTTCAAGTTTTTATTAGATAGCCGGCCGTATTTAAAGAAATAATTCTATAATTTCGTACTAACAAACGATCAATTTTATAGTAGTATGGCCAGAATTAAAACAGAAAAAAACGGTTCAAGAAAAGATGTAATAGTGAGCAAAGCAGCTACCCTTTTTAGAGAAAAAGGATATAAGGCAGCCAGCATGCGCGACTTGGCCGAGGCAGTGGGTGTTGAAGCGGCTAGCTTATACAATCATATTAAATCGAAGAGTGAGTTATTGCATGAGTTAGTATTTAATGTGGCTAATAGATTTGTATTGAAGATGGATGAGATTGAATCAGAACCCATTAGTTCCTTACAAAAAATGGAAAAATTATTGCGTTTTCACATCAGTGAAATGATTCATAGCTACGAAGAAGTATATGTAAGTGATAGAGAGTGGAAACATTTGTCTGACCCTTATTTATCCAATTATCAAAATCAACGAAGAGTATACCGCAAAAGGATTGCAGCCATTATTGAAGAAGGAATTAGAAACAAAGAAATCAAAGCCATTGATGCCCCTACTGTTGTATTAATTTTCTTACACGCAGTAAGTGGTATTGAAAGCTGGCATAGATCTACCAAAAAAATTAGCGCCGAAGAATTAGAGCAAAACATGGTCGCTATTTTAATTGATGGACTCAAAGCGAATCATTAAAATCTAGTAGTCAAAATTACTTACTGCTTTACGCAATTACTATTAGACTAGTATAATAATCCTCAGATAGCCACAAGATTTAGTTAACTTTGCCATTCATAAGTACAAAGTGTCAGAAAGAAACAATTTTATTGATTACATCCGCATATTTGCCCATAGTGGACATGGAGGGGCAGGATGCAAGCATTTTCTTCGCAATAAATTAACTGCCAAGGGCGGGCCTGATGGTGGCGATGGTGGCCGTGGAGGTCATATCATTTTAAGAGGCAATGCACAGCTATGGACCTTACTTCATTTACGCTATTATAAAAATGTGATTGCCGACGATGGCGAAAATGGAACTAAGAATAAGTGCACAGGGAAAGATGGTAAAGACATCATTATTGAAGTGCCTTTAGGTACCATTGCCAGAGACGAAGCTACTGGTAATGTAGAAGCGGAGATATTAAAAGACGGGCAAGAGATTGTATTGGTTAAAGGAGGACGAGGCGGATTAGGTAATTGTAATTTTGCCACCCCTACCCAACAAGTACCTGAATATGCACAACCAGGAGAAGACGGTGTAGAAGGTTGGAAGAATATTGAATTAAAAGTATTGGCCGATGTTGGTCTAGTGGGCTTCCCTAATGCAGGAAAATCAACCTTGCTATCAGTGATTACTGCAGCCAAACCAAAAATTGCCAACTATGCCTTTACTACTTTAACCCCTCAATTGGGTATGGTAGAATACCGCAACAATTTGTCTTTTTGTATTGCAGATTTACCAGGTATTATAGAAGGTGCCGCCGAAGGAAAGGGATTGGGCCACCGATTTTTAAGACATATTGAAAGAAATGCAGTGTTATTATTTTTAATTCCTGCAGATTCCGATGACCATAAAAAAGAATTTGAAATTTTAAAATCAGAATTGGAACAATTCAATCCAGAACTACTTCAAAAAGAATTCATCATTGCTATTTCAAAATCGGATTTACTAGACCAAGAATTAACCGATGCAATTACCAAAGAACTACCAAAAAATATCCCACATATTTTCATTTCCTCTGCTACGCAAAAAAACTTAGTGGAATTAAAAGATGTTTTGTGGAAGGCATTGAATAAGCCTATTTAAAGTTTATTTTACTTAATACTACCCTAATAAGAAAGAGATTTAAATTATAAAAAAAAGAGTCCCGATAAATCGGGACTCTTTTTTTTATAAAATCATTAGAGGGTTTTTATTGGCAATTTATTTTTCGGAAAAATTGCTAATAAAAATTATCATTAGAGAATTTTTATGGACAATTAATTTTGGCTAGCTTTAGTGGCCTTGCTTCTATTGTTCTCATCTAAAATAGATTTACGCATACGTACTGATTTAGGTGTTACTTCAATACACTCATCAAACTGAATGTATTCCATACACTCTTCCAAAGTAAACAATACTTTAGGCGTGATACGAACGCTATCATCAGATCCGCTTGCACGGTGGTTGGTTAATTTTTTCATCTCGACAGCGTTGATGTTTAAATCACCTGGCTTGATGTGCTCGGCCAATACTTGACCAGCATAAATTTCCTCTCCTGGTTCAATAAAGAAACGACCTCTGTCTTGTAATTTATCGATAGAATAAGCGGTAGTTAAACCAGCGGTCTTTGCAATCAATACCCCATTGCTTCTTCCAGGAATGGGTCCTTTCCAAGGTTTGTATTCATTAAAGCGGTGTGCCATTACAGCCTCACCAGCAGTTTGGGTTAACATTTGAGAACGCAATCCAATCAATCCTCTAGAAGGAATGTCAAACTCTAAATGTTGCATGGTACCTTTCGATTCCATGATTAACATCTCTCCTTTCTTTTGGGTGACTAAATCAATCACTTTACCACTGTAATCAGCGGGTACATCTACTACTAATATTTCAAATGGTTCGTGTTTACGACCATCAATTTCTTTAACTAATACTTGAGGATTGCCTACTGTTAATTCATATCCTTCACGACGCATGGTCTCCACCAATACGCCTAAGTGTAAGATACCACGACCAAATACCAAGAAGCTATCTGCACTATCTGTTTCTTCTACGCGCAATGCTAAATTCTTTTCCGTTTCTTTCATTAAACGATCACGAATATGTCGAGAAGTTACAAACTTACCTTCCTTACCAAAGAAAGGAGAGTTATTGATACTGAAAGTCATACTCATGGTAGGTTCATCTACACTAATAACAGGTAATGCTTCTGGATTTTCTGGATCGGCAATGGTATCACCTATACTGAAATCATCTAAACCCACCACAGCGCATAAGTCACCAGAAACTACTTCTGTTACTTTACGCTTACCCATTCCTTCAAATACGTATAATTCTTTTACTTTATTTTTCTTTAAACTTCCGTCTGCTTTAACTAGTACAATGTTTTGTCCTTCTTTGATGGTACCTCTTTCTACTTTACCAATGGCAATACGACCTAAGAAAGAAGAATAATCCAATGAAGTAATTTGCATTTGGGTAGGTCCTTCTTTCACATCTGGACCAGGAACATATTTTAGAATACCATCCATTAAAGGAAAGATATCTTCACATTGAGTAAGGCTATCGTTGAACCAACCATTTTTTCCACTACCATAAAAAGTAGGGAAATTCAATTGATCTTCTGTAGCATCTAAATTGAAAAACAATTCAAATACTGCATCATGCACTTCATCGGGACGACAGTTTTCTTTATCTACCTTATTGATAATAACAATTGGTTTCAAATTCAATTGCAATGCTTTTTGAAGCACGAAACGAGTTTGAGGCATGGGCCCTTCAAAAGCATCTACCAACAAGCAAACACCGTCTGCCATTTTCAATACACGTTCTACCTCACCACCAAAGTCAGAGTGACCTGGGGTGTCAATTACGTTAATTTTAACGTCTTTATAAGTGACTGAAGCGTTCTTACTTAAGATGGTAATTCCTCTTTCACGTTCTAGCTCATTGCTATCCATGATCAAGTCCCCAGTTTCCTGGTTGTCTCTGAATACTTTTGTAGCGTGTAAAATACGGTCTACCAGGGTGGTTTTACCGTGGTCAACGTGAGCGATAATAGCGATGTTTCTTATTTCCATGTACTGTTTTGAGGCTGCAAAGGTACATCGTTTAAGCTCCTAAAAAAAACAAAAGGGAAAAAATGGACTAATAAGATTTACACCCGAATATATATTTTATATTTATTTAATATATAACCCAATAGCCAGCAAACCAACATATAAGAAATAGCAAAGGCCAAAGAGGCCCAATAAGTGGCCAAATGCGCAAAGCTATTTTGATAAATCCACTCAAATAAGGACTGATCCCCCATTTTAACCAGGTAAAGCACAGTAACCATAAGCTCAGAAAACAAGTAAATGATCAATGGGTTTTTGCCAAAAATTTCAAAAAAAATAGCAAACTGATGTTGATGGTGTAATTCAATTCGATAGATGATGGTGGCAATAATGATCATGTCCAAACCCACCGTTAACAATACAAATGAACTTGACCATAATTTTTTATTGATTGGAAACTGATAATTCCACATAAATGCAAGAAAAACAAAGCCAGCACCCCACATTAATAAATGGGTCAAGCCTTCATAAGTTTTTCCTTTCTCTTGAATAAATTTTCCTGCTATAAAACCAATCAATACATTCACAATAGAGGGAAGCGTACTCAACCAACCCTCTGGATCAAAAGCAAAACCTTCTCCATGGTACATATGGCTTTCACCCATGAACCACTTGTCAAAAGCAATGCCCGCATTGCCTGTAATGCTTAATGGATCGGCAGGCGCACCATAGGACATACTTACATACCAATAAGTAATTAAGAGTAGCGCCGCTACAATCATCACTACCCGCTCATGCATATAAAAAGCAATAAGGTAGGCAAATCCATAACAAAGTGCTATTCTTTGAAGTACCCCTAAGATACGCGTATCACTCATTGGACGAGTAAACGGAAACCAATACATTAAGTAGCCCAATAAAAATATAAGTGCGGTTCTTTTTAAAATTCTAAAAAGCACAGTGGCATTACTTAACTTTTCCCATTTAGGTAAAACAAAACTCATGGCATTGCCTACTGCAAATAAAAAGGAAGGGAACACTAAATCTGTTGGCGTAAATCCATTCCATTTGGCGTGTAAGAAAGGTGCGAAGGTAGCAGCCCCATCACCAGGGGTATTCACAATAATCATTAGGCAAATGGTCATCCCTCTAAATACATCTAGAGAAAGAAATCGTTGGTTGGACATATGTACAATTTAGATATTTAAGTTACACAAAAATAATGCTAAAACCAAAGCAATCCTCCTTAAGGCTGAGCGGTAGCCATGGCAATTTTTGAATCGGCCGTACCATAATACAATAGCCACTTATTTTTAAAATACACGAGGCCTTCGACAAAACAAACATTGTTCACCTCTCCCACTAATTCATAGTTTTTATCAGGATGAATAAAATAAGTTTTAGATCGGTCTATTAATTTATAAGGGCTGCTCGTATCAAATAAAGCTTGTCCTGCAGCGTAAGTAAATTTAGGCAAATGGACATCGTTGTTGTTGGCAGCATTACTGCTATTGTATATTAAAATAATTCCTTGTTGGGTATACAAAGCATAAGGGCCTGGTTCCACCAAACGACTGTCAAAAAATCCTGCTCTTGGTGCTAAAACCGAAACCAACTTTTTAGTTTCTTCATTTTCTAAAGCATCCCAATGCAATAAATCGCTGGAATAGGCCATAAACAAATCGGTATCACCAAAATACATCCAATACTTTCCATTGATTTTTTTAGCCACCATATTTTCTCCTATTCTTTCCACTACTACAGCCCCAGATTTTGACCAGGCATTGATGTATTGATCAGATTTTAAAACAGGGCCTCTTTTTTCCCAATGCATTAAATCGATACTGGTGGCAAAACACAAACGTGCTGTTTTACCGTCATAGGAAGTATAGGTTAATAAATAACCACCATCAGGTGTTGATACAATACGCGGATCTTCTACGCCACCTTTCCATTCATATTTATAAAAGGAATCCTTGGTTGGATAAAATATGGGCGCCCCTATTTTTTTAAAATGAATCCCGTCCTCACTAATGGCCAGGCCCAAACGAGAAGTCATGGAACTGTCCTGTGCTCTGTAAATTAAATATACTTTGCCATCCTTAACCAAGGCTGTTGGATTTAAAACATTTTTTGATTCCCATTTTGTATTTGAATTTTGAACAGGACAAAAGAAAATACTAGCACTATTGGGACTTAAGATTGGATTAACCGTATCTAATTTTATAAAATCATTGAATGTCCATTTCGAAACCTGTTCCGAGCTTGGTTGCGAAGAATGACAAGCAGTCAAACTTAGAAGAATGGTTAAAAGAAAAACCCAATGATTTATTTTTTGTCGCATGCTTAAAGATAAACTTCTATTGGCTCCTTTTACTCCTGTTCTATATGATCTTTCTTGCCTGATAGATAAGTATATACTGCAGGAATCACAAATAATGTAAGAATAAGAGAGAAGATCAAGCCCCCTACCACCACCGTACCCAAAGGTTTACGACTTGTAGCAGCAGCACCTAAACTAATGGCAATGGGCAATGCCCCTAAGGCGGTGGCCAAACTGGTCATCAAGATAGGTCTGAAACGTTGTGCAGCAGCTTCTAAAACGGCGGCTTTTAAACTTAAACCTGTTTCTCTTTTCTTATTGGCAAATTCAACAATCAAAATACCATTCTTAGTGACTAAGCCAATTAACATAATGATTCCAATTTCTGAGAATATATTTAAAGTTTGTCCAAAGATCCATAAGCACAATAAGGCACCTGCTATGGCCAATGGAACCGTCAACATAATGATAAATGGATCTTTAAAGCTTTCAAATTGTGCAGCCAATACCAAATAAATTAAAATCAGTGCCAAAAATAATGCATATGAAATATTAGAGGAGCTTTCTGCGAAATCTCTTGAAGGACCAGTTAATGCAGTTTGAAAACTTTCGTCTAATAAATCCTTGGCAATTTTATTCATTTCGTTTACACCATCCCCAATAGTCTTCCCTTCTGCCAAAGAAGCAGAAATAGTTGCCGAGTTAAATCTATTGTAGTGGTATAAATTTGGAGGATTGCTGTTCTCTTCTAATTTTAAAACACTTGAGATAGGTATATTTTCTCCTCTATTGTTTCTTAAATATATTTTATTGATGTCGGTTGGTTTGATCCTGTCTTCCCTACCAACTTGAGTAATGACTTGGAATTGACGATCATTCATAATAAAATAGGCCGAACGAGCGCCACTAAATGCAGATTGGATGGCTTGTCCAATGTCTGCCGTGGATAATCCTAAATCTTTGGCACGCATTCTGTCAATATTTAAATCATACTCAGGCTTGTTGAATTTCAAATTCACATCCACATTTTGGAAAGTCTTATTCTTCCTTGCCGCTTCTAAAAATTTAGGAATAACAGATCTAATTTTAGAAAAATCTAAATTTTGAATGACAAATTGAACGGGTAAAGAGCCCTTGGATTGCATACCCACTGAAATAGTTTGTTCTTCAATGAGAAACACCCTAACATCTTTAAATTTTTTAAATTTTTTATTTAATTCAGCGGTAAATTCAGATTGCGTTTTTGTTCTGGCATCATTAGGTACCAATCCAATTCTGCCTGAGGCAGAACTAGAGCTACTCCCTCCAAAATAATTGGGTACCGCTGCAAAAGTAAAGGAACTCTCCTTCGTAGAATCTTGAACATTTTGAATCAATTTGAAAACATTACTTTTCATATCCTCAAAGCTTGTCCCTTCTTGGGAACTCAATGTCATTCTAAGCATGGCCTTGTCTTCTATGGGCGCTAACTCTGTTTGAATATTTTTGCCAATGATTACTATCATACCCATACAAGCAACAATGATCACCCATGCAACCCATCGAACACTTATAAATTTGGTTAATAATTTTTTATAGCCAGCTTCCATACCCTTAAAGAAAGGTTCGGTGCGTTCATAAAATTTGCCTTGTTTGCCATCCTTTCTATTTAAGTGGACATTTAATACGGGCGTGATGGTCAAGGATACAAAGGCAGAGACTAAAACAGCACTTGCCACTACTACTCCAAATTCTTTAAATAAAGAGCCAACGAATCCTTGTAGAAAAATAACAGGCATAAATACCACCGCTAAAGTAATGGAGGTAGAAATAACAGCAAAGAAAATTTCTTTACTTCCTTCACGTGCCGCGTCTTTTAATGGTAAGCCTTCTTCTAATTTTCTAAAAATATTTTCTGTGACCACAATTCCATCATCTACCACCAAACCAGTGGCGAGTACAATGGCTAACAAAGTCAATACATTGACAGAAAATCCTGCAATGTACATGATAAAGAAAGTAGCAATTAAGGAAATAGGAATATCAATCAAAGGCCTAATGGCGATTAACCAGTTTCTGAAAAAGAAAAAGATAACGAGAACTACTAGTGCAAATGAAATAAAAATAGTCTCCCTTACTTCCTGCAAAGCACGTCTTACACTTTTCGTATTATCAATAGGTACAGAAAATTCTATGTCAGATTTATTGCTCTTTTTTACTTCCTCTAATCTTTTGTAAAATTCATCTGCAATTTTAATATAATTAGCACCTGGCTGAGGGGCCAAGGAAACCATGACCGCAGGTACCCCATTAAAAAATACAGATTGATCTTCTAGTTCTGGGCCTAATTCTACTCTAGCCACATCCCCCAAACGCACCATCCCTGTTGCATCTTGTTTTAAAATAATATTTCTAAAGTCAGATTCAGTAGTCAATCTACCTAAGGTTCTGATAATAAATTCTGTCTTTAAACCAGCAATTTTTCCAGCCGGCATTTCTATGTTCTCCTTATTTAAACCAGCTTGAATATCATTAAAAGCAATGCCATAAGCATTCAATAAATCTGGATCGGGGAAAATACGCATGGAAAAACGTTTTCCACGAACAGTCACATTACTCACTTCGTCAATGGTTTGAAATCTTTGTTGCAGTACATTCTCTGCATACTCCGTTAATTCCATCGAACTCTTTGTTCTGCTTTTCAAAATCATTAAAACAATGTACTCTGCATTAGCATCTGCTTTAGAAACAATGGGGGGCGCATCAATGTCTTGAGGCAAATTTCTTAAAGCCTGACTTACTTTATCTCTAACGTCATTGGTGGCAGTTTCTAAGTTAACGCCTAAATTAAATTCTACTGTAATATTAGAAGAGCCAATGGTACTGGAAGAGTTAATGGTTCTAATACCGGGGATACCATTGATAGATTTTTCAAGCGGTTCTGTAATTTGACTTTGTATCACTTCCGAGCTGGCTCCTGTGTAGGTAGTCATTACATTCACAATCGGAGGATCAATGGCTGGATATTCTCTTAATGCCAAAAAAGAAAAGCCCACCAAGCCAAAAATTACAATAGTAATATTCATTACTGTTGCAAGTACAGGGCGCTTTAAAGAAAGTTCAGATATATTCATCTAATGATACTGTTTAATGAGACTATTTTGCAATTGCAAGAATAGAAACTGTTTTGCCAATTTTAATTTTACTACCTTCTCTCACAAACAACATACCTGCCACGACGATGGAATCGCCCAGATTCACCCCTTTGGTAATTTCTACAGAAGTGGCTGTTCTATAACCAGTCTCTACTTCTACTAAACTCGCTACCCCTTTTTTGATTAATACGATTTGTTTCTTTTTAGATTCTGGAATAAGTATGTTGGCAGGCACAAGAATAGAAGGTTTTTGTTGGCTTTCATTTAAATAAACTTTTACATAGGCACCTGGTTGCATTTTACCTTGTAAAGTGGCACGCACTTTTATATTTCTGGTGGAAATAATAATTTGTGGCTCTATGGCGAAAATAGTGGCAGTTAATTTTTGTTTAGATTCATTGATGCCTTCTAAATTAATACGCTTCCCTACTTTTACATAGCTTCCAAATTTTTCAGGCAAAGTAAAATCAACATTTAAATGATCTGTTTTTTGTAAAGTAACAATCGTCGAACTGGTATTAATAAAAGCACCTAAACTAATTTGTCTCAAACCCAATTGTCCAGTAAATGGCGCACGAACAATGGTTTTGTCAATTAAGGATTGCGTATAGGCTAAATCTGTTTTATAACTTTTTACTTGTTGTAAAGAGATATCATAATCACTTTGGTTGATGCCTTTGACTTTTAACAATTGTAAATTTCTTTGTTCATTGATATTGGCCAATTCTAATTGTACTTTAATTTTTTCCAATTGGGCTTGTAAATCTGCATCATTTAATCTAGCAAGCACTGTCCCCGCTTGAACAATTTTTCCCTCAGGAATTTGTAAAAAAACAACACGGCCATTGGTTTCAGGATGCAATTCCACATAATCTGTGGCAGCCACAGAACCATTGACTTCCACCTGTTTGTCCACTAGTTGATTGGCAGCAATGGCAATATCAACCGTAATGGGCAAATTGGCATTGAACTTTTCGAAAGCTTTTGACTTGTCTTTACATCCAAAAGCTGTAAAAATGCAAGCAATAGCCAAAATAGATATCTTTCTCAAAACGCTAAATTTTAGGTGCTGAAGGTAACCAAAATATGCTTTTTAGGGAAATAATATAGATAAGCGGCCATCAGCTTAAAAGTAGCTTAACGCTCCCCCTTAAAAGCTTGGTACTTTTTTTCAATATAGTAGCCTAATTCCAAGTCATTGAGCAACCCTAGCACTTCATAAGATGGCCTACAATATTCCATAAATCTATCCAAGGGCTCCCCCTCCAAGTGGGTTAATTTGATTACAAAACGCTTGGTAAAACGATATTGTACATATTTTTCTTGTTCTTGTTTCAAAAGTCTAGCTTGTAAAAACTGTAAATTTCTATTGCGCTTTACTCTAAACATGTTGATGATTTCATCCAAGTCCAATCCAATAGTTAATCCACTAGGGCCAAACAATTGTTGATTGCCCCCACCTAAACGAATACCTGGGGCCCTGTAATTAAAAAACTGAGCATAGTCATTTCTATTTTGAATAGAATCAAGTCTGTAATAACTATTCCTTACCCGCACTTCTGGTAAATCAAAGCCCGTCACATGAATCATTACATTAAAATTACGCAAGTCTTCAACTGTATCAAGTGGATACTTATGTGTGTTCTTACCAAACAAAGAAAACCAAATAGAATCTTTTGTTTTAACCGTAATGCTATACCTGCCAAGCGAATCTGTAAAAGCATGATTGTTGTTGCTATAAACAATTACCGATTCAATGGGTCTTCTTCCTGAAATATCATAAACAATACCACTGACTGTTAAATTTTGTGCTTCTGTTTTCGAAAACAAAACAACCAATAAAAATAAAAAGAGGTAACGTTTTAAGTTCATGTCGAATGCAATATTAAGAAAGCTACCATTAAATTCAGCCCTATCTTGGTACAATTAACAGGTTTTTACCTTTTTGAATGTCCATTAAATTAAAGTAGTTAAATACCCTAAGCCAATAGTGAGTAATACCATCCATTGAGAAGCCAATTTATGCTGATAGATGAGATAAGTGCTAGTTACAAAAACAAATACATAACTTATTAGATTGATGGTAGTAAATTGATCTACCTCCACTACAATGTCTTTGATAAAATAGAGCGTAGCACCAAGCATAATGCCAACTACTGCAGCATATATCCCTTCCAAAGACCTATAAAAAATGGCATACTTTTTAAGGTTTTGCCAAATGGGAAAGAAAAATAAAACAATAAAAAAGCTGGGTAAAAAAATGCCAATGCTGCCAATAAAAGCACCTGCGATTTGCCAAGTCATGCCTTTGTCTTTTAATAATAATGCGCCCGTAAAACTTGCCACAGAAAATACAGGACCTGGCATGGCACGCACAATACCCGAACCAGTTAAAAAAGCTTCTTTGGAGATTTTCAATACTTCTCTTTTAGTTTTTTTAACGTGTTCAGAATTAGGTCTAGCTACATATTGCTCATACATCATGGGCATCAGTACATCGCCGCCTCCAAACACCATGGACCCAAATCGATAATTATTTTCAAATAAATTGAAGGCTTTGCGGTAGGTCCAATTTTGACGAGAGGCCTCCTCAGAAATAAATCCAGCAACAATAAAAAGAACAGTAAAAATAATGAAGCCGCTCCATTTGATTTTTTTGGGTGCCGCTCCATCATTAGGAATTCTTTTCTTACTAAAATTGGTAGCAATACCTGCTAATATAATCACTATTGGAATGGCCCATGGATTTTTAAAGCTCAGTAAAATAAGTAAGGCTGTACAAATAAAAATAATCTTGGTAATGGGGCTATTGATTGCTTTTTTATACAATACAATCGTAGCACTGGCAATAAAGCCAATGGCCATGGGCTGAAGTAGGCTTAAACTTTTTAGCTCTTGTTTCAAATCAAAATAACTGTACAAAATAGCAGCCAGCCCCATTAAAACAGTAGCCGGAAAAATCCAAACCAATAAAGTAAGTAAGGCCAGCCAAATGCCTCCTCTTTTGAAAGCAATCAATACAATGGTTTGGGTAGAAGAAGCGCCAGGCAATAGTTGACAAAAGGCATTGTACTCCATCAATTCTTCGGCACTTAGATCCTTTCGTTGGTCAACAAAACGGTATTGCAACAAACCTAAATGCGCCTGAGGTCCGCCAAAAGCAGTGATGCTGTGTTTAAAAACAGCCATTAAAAATGGTATATGGCTTAATATTTTCAATTGTGTCTGAGGATTCTTCCTAAAATTATTAATTTTTAGGGTAGTAAGCAGAATTAAAATTAAACAAAATGGGCTGCTGTCTGTCAAAGTTGATAACAAGCTTTACCTTTGCCCTCAACTTAAGAAAATTTGAACCTAATGCGTACTTATATAGCACTTTGTATTATCCTCCTTCTGACTAATTGTGCGCAAAGCAATATGACAAAATTAGAAGCAGTCTACGCTCAAGAAAAATACCAAGAGATTCCTGACTATAGCAATTTGCAATATTGGGCAGCACATCCAGATAAAAAAGATCCTTCAGACAGCGTTCCTGCGCCGCTTAAAGCCAGTTATCAACCCAATGCCAATGTAGATGTATTTTTTGTGCATCCTACTACTTACTTAGATACGACAAGGCCCAATGGCTGGTCTGCTAGTTTAAATGATTCTAAAATCAATTATACCACAGATTATTATGTGGTCCTTAATCAAGCCTCTATATTCAATGAAGTAGGCAGAATCTTTGCACCAAGGTATCGTCAAGCAAATATTAAATCTTATACACCCAATAATAAAGTAGATACCGGTTATGCATTGGCTGCTTTTGACTTAGCTTATGAAGATGTAAAAAAATCTTTTGAATATTATATGGCGCATTACAATAATGGCAGACCCATTATTATTGCTTCGCATAGTCAAGGCTCCACCCATGCCATTCGATTATTGAAAGAATTTTTTGATGGAAAACCATTAAGCAAAAAATTAGTAGTGGCTTATTTAGTGGGTATGCCGGTTGACCCTGCTATTTATACTTCAATCAAAGCCTGCGAAACACCCAATGAAACAGGATGTATTTGTTCTTGGAGAACTTTTCATGAAGGGTTTGTAACTGAATTTGTAAAGAAAGAAAAATATACAGCCATTGTCACCAACCCGCTTTCCTGGACTAATAATGTTACTAAAGTGGATAGATATCAAAACGCAGGTGCTATATTGTATAATTTTAATAAAATAATTCCCAATGTTGTTGGTGCCACCAACCATGGAGGTGTCTTATGGACAGAGAAGCCTCATTTTTTTGGTAGCTTTCTATATAAAACGGAAAATTACCACATTGTAGATTACAACTTTTATTACACGAGTGTAAGAAAAAATGTGGCGGAAAGAGCACATGCTTATTTAGGTGTCAACAACAGTTACACCAATTAATTACCTACGACACTTAAAAATTTAATACGCATAATTTTTAATTGCTCCCAGGAATAGTTGTTCTCGCTCAATTCTTCTTGTGCAATTTGAAGGGAGGATGTTTCACAATTTTTGAAATACGCTAGAATTTCTGCCTGGTCATATTCATCCAGCCATTCATCAATCGCATAATCTAAATTTAATTTAGTGCCACTAGCGGCAATGGTTTCCATTTCTTCTAATAAAGCTTCTAGCTTAAGGTCTTTATTTTTTGCGATGGTCTCCAATGGAATTTTCTTATCTACGTTTTGAATGATGTAAATTTTATGATTGAATTTATTGGCCACCGACTTCATCACAAAATCGTCTGGCTTTTCAATGTTATTTTCTTCTACATATTGTTCAATCATTTTTACAAAGGGCTTGCCATATTTGATGGACTTGCCTTTACTCACACCCTGACATCTTTCTAATTCTTCTAAAGTAGTTGGATACAAAGTGGCCATGTCTTGCAAAGAAGTTTCTAAAAAAATCACAAAGGGTGGTAAGGCTATTTTTTTAGCTTCTTTTTGTCTTAGTTCCTTAAGCATTTCAAACAAAACATCGTCGGTGGTGCCTGCGCCATCCGGCCCATCTTGTTCCTCATCTTCTGCATTGGCATCATCAAAAACATTGTTCAATACCATTTTAAAACTAGCAGGTTTTTTTAAAAACTTATGCCCCTTAGCGGTTATTTTTAATAAGCCATATTCTTCAATGTCTTTTTCTATCATGGTATCCAGCATGGCTTGACGCACCATGCTATTCCAAAATAATTTATCGTAGGCCTTACCAATTCCAAATACAGACAATTGCTCATGTCTATACAAACCTAGTTGTGGCGTATACTCGCCTTCAATGACTTGAACTACATAATCTGCCACAAAGCGTTCATTCAAGGCCTCAATCACTTTTAACAATTGTACCAATTGATCCTTGGCTTCCATTTTTTCTTTTGGATTCAAACAATTGTCGCAATGGCCGCAGTTGGTATCTTCCCAAGCTTCTCCAAAATAATGCAATAAACTTCTTCTTCGGCAAGCCCCACTTTCTGCAAAGGCCACCGTTTCATCAATCAACTGTGCGCCTACTTCTCTTTCATTGAGTGGCTTATCTCTTAAAAAATGTTCAAGTTTAGAAACATCTTTATGGGAATAATACAAAATACAATTCCCTTCTAAACCATCTCTACCTGCACGACCTGTTTCTTGATAATAATTTTCTATAGATTTAGGAATATTGTAATGAATCACAAATCTAATGTCTGGTTTATCAATCCCCATACCAAAAGCAATGGTCGCCACAATCACCTGTACCTCTTCATTCAAAAACTGATCCTGTCTATCGGCTCTTAATTTTTGATCCAAGCCTGCATGGTAAGCCACGGCTTTTATTTTATTGGCTTTTAATAAGTCGGCCAACTCTTCGGTGGTCTTTCTATTTAAAGTATAGATGATGCCGCTTTTGCCTTTGTGCCCAGAAATATAACGAACAATACTTTTAACGGTGACTTCTTTTTTTACTTTTGGCTGCACCTCGTAGTATAAATTGGCTCTATTAAAAGAAGAAATTAAAACTTCCGGATCGCGCAATGCCAAGTTTTTTACAATATCGGTTTGCACTTTAGGCGTGGCTGTGGCTGTTAGTGCAACAATGGGCACACTTGGATTTATTTCCTCCATCATTTCCTTGAGTCTTCTATATTCAGGTCTAAAATCATGGCCCCATTCAGAAATACAATGGGCTTCATCTACGGCAAAAAAGGAAACATTTAAATCACTAAAAAAATCTAGATTCTCTTGCTTGGTTAAAGTTTCGGGCGCTACATACAATAATTTTGTTTTGCCACTTAATAAATCGGCTTTCACTTCTTTGATCTGCCCTTTATTTAAAGAAGAATTTAGAAAGTGTGCTACTTCATCGTTTTCACTGTAGCCTCTAACTAGGTCTACTTGATTCTTCATTAAAGCAATCAATGGAGAAACCACAATGGCACAGCCAGGCAGCATCAAAGCCGGCAATTGGTAGCACAAACTTTTTCCACCACCCGTAGGCATAATCACAAAAGTATCTCTACCACTCAATAAAGCATCGATGGCTTTTTCTTGTGTTCCTTTAAAATTCGTGAATCCAAAATATTGCTCCAATGCCTTTAAAATGGCCGCTTTACTAAATGGATTCACCTTAGTAGCAATTAGGGAGGCTTTTTTTGAGGGTTTTTTAGGGGCAGGCATTTCTAATTATCTTAAAATCAACTGATTCTGTCTAAGTTGGTATATAAGTTAACGAAAATAATTCAGTATTGTTTAATCTAGCCCAAATTTTTGGAAAAAAACAAAGCTTTTTGAAAAATAGGGTATCAATGTGGATGAAACATTAACTTTGCTGCTTCTTATACCGCCTATGGACCAGAGAATTATTTCTATTGCAAAAAGAACCCTTGACATTGAAGTAGCCGCTTTAAATGCAATGCATGCAAATATTGACCCTGCATTTGTGGAAGTAGTCAAAGCCATTTATGCGTCCAAGGGCAGATTAGTCATAAGTGGTATTGGCAAAACTGCCATCATCGCTCAAAAGATAGTGGCCACTTTAAACTCTACAGGAACTGCTGCCTTGTATTTACATGCAGCCGATGCCATTCATGGCGATTCGGGCATGATACATCCTTCAGACATTGTTTTGATTATTAGTAAAAGTGGGGAGAGCCCTGAAATAAAAAATTTAGTACAACTGGTTCAAAAGTTTGGAAATATATTGGTGGCCATGGTGGGTAATATGGATAGTTATTTGGCCAAGGAAGCCAACTGGGTATTAAATACTACTGTAGCCAAAGAAGCCTGCGTATATAATTTAGCACCCACTTCTTCCACTACTGCTCAAATGGTGATGGGCGATTTATTAGCGATGTGCTTGATGGAAATAAAAGAATTTAAAGCTACAGATTTTGCAAAATTTCATCCAGGTGGAAATCTAGGAAAAAGATTGACCTTGACCACTGGACAAATTGCAAAAGTGAACTCCAAGCCAACGGTAGAAAAAACAACTTCATTGAAAGAAGTCATTGTCACTATTTCAAAAAATAGATTGGGTGCGGCTGTATTGATTGATGATAAAGAAAATGTATTAGGCATTATCACCGATGGAGATATTCGTCGCATGTTAGAACAACACAGTAACTTAACCCATTTAACTGCGGCTCAAATTGCACATGCAGCGCCCATCACCATCCATCCAAATGCTTTGGCAGTAGAAGCCTTGGCCATTATGGAGCAACATGATATCAGTCAATTGATTGTAGCAGCCGAAAATAAATACATAGGCATGATTCATATCCACGATTTAATGAAAGAAGGAATTTTATAAATACCATTGCTAATGCAGAACAAACATCATTATGTAGCCATTATGGCTGGCGGAATTGGAAGTAGGTTTTGGCCCATGAGCAGAACGGCATATCCCAAACAATTTTTAGACGTTTTAAATACAGGCAAAACTTTGATTCAATGGACCTATGAAAGGTACCTGCCTTTTATCCCTGCTGAAAATATTTTCATCGTTACTTCTGAAGAATATGTAGCTATTGTAAAAAAACAATTACCTGAATTACCAGTAGAAAATATTTTAGCAGAACCTAGTAAGAAAAATACAGCAGCTTGCATCGCCTACATCTCCTTCAAATTAATTCAAAAAGATCCTCTAGCTACTTTTATTGTGGCACCAAGTGATCACTTAATTTTAGAGCCAGCTAATTTTCAAAATATTGTAGAAAAAGCACTTGATTTTGTAGCCAATATTAATGCTTTGGCTACCCTTGGCATTAAGCCTACCAATCCCAATACAGGCTATGGTTATATACAATTCGAAGGCTTGGAAGTAAGTACTGGTGTATATAAAGTAAAAACATTTACTGAAAAACCAACCCATGAAATTGCGGAGTCTTTTTTAGCCAGTGGTGACTTTTTATGGAATGCGGGCATTTTTGCCTGGAGAGCAAGTACTATATTAAAAGCGTTTGAAAAATACCAACCTGAAATGTTTGAATTGTTTGATCAGGAAAAAGAAAATTTCAATACCCCCAAAGAAAAGAAATCAATCGAAAAAATTTATCCTCAATGCGTCAATATCTCTATTGATATTGCCATTATGGAAAAAGCTGATAATGTGTATGTACTGCCTTCTTCTTTTGGCTGGAGCGATTTAGGTACTTGGAATAGCGCATATGACAATATGGAAAAAGATTATTTTGGCAATGCAGTAGCTTCAGAGAATGTGATTGTGATTGATGCGACCAAATGCATGATCAACGCCCCTAAAGATAAATTAGTAGTGGTGCAAGGCGTGGATGATTTTATTATCGTAGACACTAAGGATGTTTTACTTATTTGCAGCAAAGAAAAAGAACAATCTATCAAAGAATATGTGGCAGAAGTGAAACGTCACAAAGGAGACAAATACCTATAGATTTATTTTAAAATACCTAACTTAGTAAAATGGCTACAATAATTACTGGAACGGGCAGCTTTATTCCTGGTGTTGTAATTACAAACAACGCTTTTAATGCACATAGTTTTTATGGAGAAGATGGTATAAAAATCACCACCCCTAATGAAGAAATATTTGAAAAATTTAAAGACATTACGGGTATTTATGAAAGAAGGTATGCAGAAAAAAATGTAAACACTTCTGACCTAGCTACCAAAGCTGCTGAATTAGCCATTAAAGATGCTGGTATTGATCCAGAAACTATTGATCAAATTATTGTTGCACATAACTTTGGCAATGTATTGGCTGGTACCATTCAATCGGATACCATTCCAGCCATTGCTTCAAGAGTAAAAAATTTATTAGGCATTCGAAATCCAAGCTGTGTGGCCTATGATATCTTGTTTGGTTGTCCAGGTTGGATTCAAGGGGTGATTCAAGCCGATTCTTTTATTAAATCCGGTTTAGCCAAAAGATGTTTGGTGATTGGTGCTGAAACCCTAAGTAGAGTAGTAGATCCACACGATAGAGACAGCATGATTTTTAGTGATGGTGCCGGTGCCTGTATTGTAGAAAATTCAACAGATGGAGTAAGTGGAATATTAGCAAGCAGTGTGCAAAGCCATTGTATGGATGAAACCTATTTCTTGTACTTAGGTAAGTCTTACCATCCAGAAGGAGAAGAAGCCACTAGATACATTAAGATGAAGGGTCGTAAAGTATATGAGTATGCCATTAAGAACGTGCCTATTGCCATGAAAGAATGTATCGAAAAAGCAGGCGTTGACATTCATGATGTAAAAAAATTCTTTTTACATCAAGCCAACGAAAAAATGGATGAAGGATTTATCAAGGCCTTATTTAAATTATATGGCATCAAAGATATCCCAGACAATGTGATGCCCATGAGTATCCATGATTTAGGTAATAGCTCGGTGGCCACCATCCCCACTTTATACGATATGGTAAAGCATGGCAAATACAAGGAACATGAATTGAATAAAGGAGATGTAGTCATCTTCGCTTCTGTTGGCGCAGGCATGAATATTAATGCTATTTGTTACAGGGTATAACTAATACCCTCTTACATTTTTCCCTTCCACATAATTTTTAAAGGCCTTATTGCAAACCTTATTGCCACCAGGTGTAGGGTAATTGCCTGTAAAGTACCAGTCTCCGGTATTCGTTGGACAACAGTCATGCAAATCCTCAATGGTTTGGTAAATAACTTCGACCGGTATTTTAATATCTTCAGGGGTAATTAACTGTGCAATTTTATCTGAGATTTCTTCAGGGGTGAAGGGCTTGTACAATTGACGCACTACATTTTCAGTATGTAATTCATTAGAAGCTTCTAAGGCAATAATTTTTTGATAAGTTTCGTCTATCACATTCAGCATCCCCTTCTCGTTTAATAAGGCTATCACTGCTCTAAAGGCAATGAAATCGTTCATCTTGCTCATGTCAATACCATAACAGTCGGGGTATCTAATTTGAGGCGCAGAAGAAACGACTATGATTTTTTTAGGCCCTAAACGAGACAACATTCTTATGATACTTTCTTTCAAAGTGGTACCCCTTACAATACTATCATCAATAATGACCAAGGTATCTTCATCCTTGCGCACAGTACCATAAGTTATATCGTACACATGCTGCACCATTTCATTTCTATTAGTATCCTCTGTAATAAAAGTGCGTAATTTCACATCTTTAATCGCAATTTTTTCTTGTCTAATTTTACGATTAATCATGGCCTCTAACTTCTCTTCGCTGAAATCATTCCCCCAACTTAAAATTCTTTCTACCTTAATTTTATTCAAGTAGCTTTCCATCCCTTTTACTAAACCATAAAAAGCTACTTCAGCCGTATTGGGTATATAAGAAAAAATGGTATTTTTTAAATCGTTATCAATACGCTCTAAAACAATTTGACTTAAATGATTGCCCAGCGCAATACGTTCTCTGTAAATTTTTTCATCGCTACCTCTAGAAAAATAAATTCTTTCAAAAGAACAAGCACGTCTTTCTTTCGGGGCTATAATTTGTTCGATTTTGTAATTGCCTTCGTCGTCTACCAGTAAGGCCTGGCCGGGCATCAATTCCAAAACTTCATTTTCAGCTACATTAAATGTAGTTCTAATAGCGGCTCTTTCACTAGCAGCGACAATTACTTCATCATCAATATAATAGTAAGCGGGTCTAATACCATGGGCATCTCTTAAAATAAAGCTATGGCCATTGCCTACCAAGCCCCCCACTGTAAAGCCTCCGTCAAATAAAGGAACTGCCTTCTTTAATACATCTGCAATATTTGGATTGTTAGGATTGATAGATTCTTCGTTGGTTAAAAAATGATGAATCACTTCCATCATGGCCGCTAAATCACTTTGTTTTTCAAAAGGACCTGGATCCATTTTTATCTGTTCGAAAAGTTCATCGGTATTGACTAAATTAAAATTCCCTGCAAGGGCTAAATTTTTTCCAGGAACTAAATTGCGCTTAATGAAGGGATGACAAAATTCAAGATTGTTTTTACCTTGGGTACCATAACGTAAATGGCCTAATAAAATTTCACCCATAAAAGGCAGATGACCTTTCATTAGTCCAGGGTGTTTTGAAATATCTGGTTGGAACTTTTCTAATTCTTGAATTTCAAGTCCAATTTTATAAAACAAATCGGCAATGGGCTGTTGTGCATTGCTGCGCAATCGATACATAAAAGGATTACCGGGTTCTATGTTTAATTTAAGGGTAGCCAAACCTGCTCCATCTTGTCCACGATTGTGCTGTTTTTCCATCAAAAGGTAAAGCTTGTTTAATCCGTAGGTAACCGACCCTCTTTTTTGAAGATAATAAGAAAGTGGCTTTCTAAGTCGAATGAAGGCTAGCCCGCACTCGTGTTTGATTTCGTCGCTCATGATGGAGTTTAAAGAGCTACAAATTTACATTAGTTCGCTATTGTATACCCATTAGAGGCTAAAAACTTTTCAACTAAAATTAGGAAGTAAAATAGGGAATCTCAATAAGCAGAAGATCGGACCCGGGGGCAGCCGCTATGCTTAGCTTGTCCACCCCGCTAATGCCAACAGCATCCCTGCGCCCAAGGGCTTGGCCACCGATAGTACAATTACCTTCCATGCACATAGCATACAATCCTTGGCCGGACTGATGAAAGGAGTATTCCGAAGAAAATGGCTTTATAAAATGCCCAAGTGACAACCAAGCATCCTGATTGATAAATAAAGTTTCGGGGTCATTGGGAGAAACCACGGTCAATAGTTGGTCTTCTCTGTCCTTGGGAAGAAAAGACTTTTGATCATACCTAGGGGTAATATTGCGCTCTTTGGGGAAAATCCAAATTTGGAATAATTCCACCCTTTTATCTTTATTGGGGTTTACTTCGCTGTGTTGAATGCCACTGCCTGCACTCATAATTTGTACATCATGTTCTTTAATAATACAATCACGTCCTGTGCTGTCACGGTGGTGTAAATCGCCAAACAAAGGAATGGTGATGATTTCCATATTGTCATGAGGATGTGTGCCAAAACCCATGCCTTCATCAATTTTATCATCATTCAATACACGAAGTGCCCCATAATGTACTTTTTTAGGATCATGGTAACTACCAAAACTAAAACTGTGGTAAGTGTCTAGCCAATCAAATTGAACATGTCCTCTTTCATTACTTGGGAAATTGACAATATGCATAAAAAATCAATGAAGCTATTAATAAACTTTTTCAGTAACCATTTCAGTAGCTACTCTATTCCAATCTTTTAATTCAGGACAAGCTTGGTATTCTGGATCAATAAAAATAAAATAATTAGGTACGTGCACTTTAAACCAACTATCTAAGGCTTTTGTTTTTTTAATTTCCAAAGCTCTTTGTGCTACCTTCTTGTAATCTTCTTTCAAGTTCTCTTTATGTGGCTCAGACCTCTCTTTGAAATAAACCAATCTTAAGGCTTTTCTGCCGCGGTCATCTAAATATACCTGAGGTTGAGAAATATCACCTGGCTTCATGTTTTTAATCAACAATACCATGTCTTTGTCCAATTGATCAATGTTCACATAGGTAGATCCATCACGTCCAGTCACAGCCCCACCACTAAACTTACTTCCGTCGTCATCGCTGTTTTTATTAACTGCTTCACCAAAAGACATTTTACCAGCAACTATGTCTTTTCTAATGCTATCTAAAATTATTTTTGTCTCTTTGATCTCGTCATTGGTAATCGGAGGAATGCGTAAGATGTGTTTGACTACTGCATCATCCCCAGATCTAGAAAGTAATTGAATAATATGGTACCCAAATTTAGATTTAATGGGGGCAGAAATTTGACCCTCTTTTAATCTGAAAGAACCAGCCATGAATGCTGGATCAAAATTTTTCTCGTTACGATTCAAGTTAAATAAGCCAATATTTTCTTTGGCACTAGGATCTTCAGAATACAATTTAACTAATTGGTCAAAGGTATTGATGCCAGATTCTATTTGTTTTCTATACCCAAGCATTTGTTGAATCACATATTCTTCCACATCTCTGTTGGCCTTAGGATGCATCACCAAACTAATAATTTGCACTTCACTTTCATACAAAGGCAAGCTATCCACGTTGATATTGTTGTAAAAAGCCCTTACTTCATTGGGCGTAATTTTAATTTTATCAACAATCTTTTCCTGCATTTGATCGGATAATTTTTGCTCTTTAATCTGTGTGCGGAAATCCTCTTTCAATTGCATGATGGAACGTCCAGCAATTTCTTCCAAAGATTCTTTAGAACCAAATTGTTGTATAAAATTTCTAATACGGCCATCAATCGCGTTTTCAACTTCTTCTTCGGTTACATTCAGGGAATCTTTCTGTGCTTGCAATACCAATGCTTTACGAATTAATTGTCCCTCAATGATCACACAATTAGAAGGAGGTGTTAGATTTTCTTGTCCTTGATATTGTCTTCTGTAATCGGCAGCGGCATTTTCTACATCAGATTTTAAAATAAATTTATCGCCAACGGTGGCCACAATTTTATCTGCCAATACTTTTTTGATTTGTGCTTTGGATGGAATAGCACAAGCTAAAAAAACAAAGAAAAATACAAGCTTAAATAATTTCATCAATATGTTTATTAATATACAAAGTTCAATTAGTGGACACTGAGTTCCAAAAAGTAAATCCTAAATTTTTTATAAAGTACGTTTTACTTCTTCTTCTTCAAAGGCTTCCACAATATCGCCCACTTTCAAGTCTATGAAGTTTTTGATAGTCAATCCACATTCCATATTCGACACCACTTCTTTGGCATCGTCTTTGAAACGCTTCAAGCTACCTAATTCAGCACTTTGGCCTTCTCCCTTAGGATATTCCACAATACCATCACGTATAATTCTAATCTTACTGTTTCTACTTAATTTACCATCTAATACAAAACAACCAGCAACGGTAGCTTTGTCAAATTTGTATACTTCTCTTACTTCTACGTTGGCCACAATCTTCTCTTGTATTTTTGGCTCCAACATACCTTCCATCGCACTTTTAATTTCATCAATGGCATTATAGATAATAGAATACAATTTAATTTCCACCCCTTCTACTTCTGCCAATTTATTGGCCTGCATAGAAGGTCTTACGTTAAATCCAATGATGATGGCATCAGAAGCGGCAGAAAGCAATACGTCTGATTCAGAAATTTGTCCTACTCCTTTTAAGATAACTCTAATCGCAATTTCTTCGGTAGATAATTTTTGTAAGGAATCGCTCAAGGCTTCCACAGAACCATCCACATCCCCTTTAATGATGATGTTTAATTCTTTAAAGTTACCCAAGGCCAAACGACGACCAATTTCATCCAATGTAATATGTTTTCTAGTTCTTAAACCTTGCTCTCTTAATAATTGCGCACGTTTAGTAGCTAATTCTTTTGCTTCTGCTTCATCTTGATACACTTTAAATTTCTCACCCGCTTGTGGTGCACCATTTAAACCTAAGATTACAACAGGTGTAGAAGGTGGTGCTACTTCGATACGTTGATTACGTTCGTTGAACATGGCTTTTACACGACCATAAAACTGACCAGATAAAATTAAATCACCTTGTCTTAAAGTTCCGTTTTGTACTAATATCGTAGCTACATATCCACGTCCTTTATCCAAAGAAGCTTCAATGATGCTGCCCGAACCTTCTTTGTTTGGATTGGCTTTTAAATCTAATAAATCAGATTCTAAAATAACCTTCTCCAACAAAGCATCCACATTCAAACCTTGTTTAGCAGACAATTCTTGGTTTTGGAATTTACCTCCCCAAGCTTCTACTAAAATATTCATTTGAGACAATTGCTCATATATTTTTTGCGCATTCGCACCATCTTTATCTATTTTATTCACCGCAAAAATCATCGGTACATTCGCCGCTTGTGCGTGACTGATGGCTTCCTTAGTTTGTGGCATTACCGCATCATCTGCAGCGACCACAATAATAGCAATATCTGTTACTTTCGCACCACGCGCACGCATTGCTGTAAAGGCTTCGTGACCTGGCGTATCTAAGAAAGTAATGGCTTTGCCATTGGGCAAAGTCACTTCATAGGCACCAATATGTTGTGTAATTCCTCCTGCTTCTCCTGCTACAACATTCGCATTACGGATATAATCTAGTAAAGATGTTTTACCATGGTCAACGTGACCCATGATCGTTACAATCGGCGGACGCTCTACCAAATTGGCTAAATCATCTGCTTCTTCTTCCTCATCCATTTCTTCTGCTTCTTCCAATCCAACAAATTCTACTTCAAATCCAAATTCACTGGCTACTAGTTCTATTACCTCCGCATCTAAACGTTGATTGATAGAAACCATGATGCCCAAATTCATACACTTGCTAATAATATCTGCAAAGCTTACATCCATTAAACTTGACAACTCACTTACCGTTACAAATTCTGTTACTTGTAATTTATTATCTGTTACTTCATTGGTTTCGTTTTCTGCAGCTTCATCTCTTTTAGCACGACGGTATTTAGATTTTAAACTTTTTCCTCTTCCGCCAGCACCTGCTAATTTTGCTTGGGTTTCTTTAATCTTATCTTGAATGGCTTTTTGGCCTATTTCTTTTTGTTCTGCTGTTTGAGGTGCATTTCTGTTGCCACCTGGTCTTTGACCTCCACCTGGTCTTTGACCTCCGCCTTGTCTGTTTCCACCACCTTGTCCTTGATATCCACCACCCTGACCTTGGTAACCACCGCCTGGTCTTTGACCTCCACCCTGCGTTTGGCCCTGACCACCACCACCTTGTTGTGGACCTTGAGATGGAATGCGTTTACGTTTGCGCTTTTCCTCTTGACTCATTGGTTTAGGACGCGTATCGCTATTGATAGGCAAATCAATTTTGCCCATAATTTTTGGACCTTCTAATTTTTTAGATTGAATATTTTCAATTTTTCCATGCACATTTTCAGGCGCAACGGAATGATCTACTGGTGCGGCCTTGGCTTTCTTTTCTTCAGCGGCCTTGGCATCATCTTCTTTTTTAGTAGACTTTTTTGCAGCCGGCTCTTTTGGAGCTGTGGCAGCAGGTTCTTCTGTTTTTTTAGCAGATTTTTTAGGTCTGGTAGAAGAATCAATTAAAGAAAGGTCAATCTTATCCAGCACTTTAGGTGCTTCTACTTCGGGCGAAGCCACTTTAGTTTTCTTTGGTTGCTCTACTTCTTTTACTTCAGGTTTTGCTTCCTCTGCAGGAGGCCATGTATTTATTTGTGCAGGCTTGGCAACTTCTACTTTAGGGGCTTCTACTACTTCAGCCACAACAGGTTTTTTAGTCTTGTCTTTATCGGCCACAGCATTCTTTGGTAATTCTACATGGTCCGCTTTGTTTCTAGCTACTTTATCGCTTTGAAACTCTGCTTGCAAAGAATAATACTGATCCTCCGTTAATTTAGCAGTGGGCTTAAGCTCGTCTTTGGGAAAACCTTTTTTCACTAAGAATTCAATCAAGGTATCTTGACCGATGTTGAACTCTTTAGCAGCTGCTAACAATCTTGGTAATTTCAATTCTGACATTCTGTTGTTTTTTGTCCCGATTTGACGGAACGATTCGCCTACTACAAATATACTTTCAAAAATTAAAGGTTATTCACCTTTATCAAACTCTTCTTGTAAGATTCGACGCACATCTGCAATCGTTTCTTTTTCTAAATCGGTTCTTTTTTCTAATTCTTCTGCGCCTAAATTCAATACGCTTCTTGCCGTATCACAACCTACACGCTTAAATTCGTCTATGATCCATGTTTCGATTTCATCGCTAAATTCATCCAAGTCAATATCAAATTCATCCACAATTTCTTCGTCTTCACGGTACACATCTAATTCATAACCGGTTAACTCAGAAGCCAATTTAATATTCACCCCTCTGCGGCCAATGGCCAAGGAAACCTGATCTGCTTTCAAATACACATCTACATGCATTTTTTCTGAATCAATGTTCATGTAACTAATTTTTGAAGGAGTCAAAGAACGTTGAATCAACAATTGCGTATTGGTGGTAAAATTAATCACATCAATATTTTCATTTTTTAATTCTCTTACAATACCATGAATACGACTTCCTTTCATTCCCACACAAGCACCTACTGGATCGATACGGTCGTCAAAAGACTCCACCGCTACTTTCGCACGCTCACCTGGCTCACGCACGATTTTCTTAATGGTAATTAAGCCATCAAAAATTTCAGGTACTTCTATTTCTAATAATTTAGCTAAGAATAAGGGGCTTGTTCTGGATAAGATAATTACTGGTGAATTATTTTTCATATCCACTCTAGCAATCACCGATCTAATGTTTTCTCCTTTTTTGAAAAAATCCTGAGGAATTTGTTCAGACTTAGGCAAGATCAATTCATTGCCTTCTTCATCTAACAACAACACCTCTTTTTTCCAAACCTGATAAATTTCAGCATTGATAATTTCACCAATTCTATCAGAATATTTCTTCACTAAAGCATTTTTCTTCAAGTCGTTGATACGAGAAGCTAAAGTTTGTTTAGCCGCTAGGATGGCCCTTCTTCCGAAGTCCAAGATGTCCACTTCTTCTAATAAATCTTCTCCCACTTCATAGTCAGGTTGAATTTTTATCGCTTCTGAATAGGAAACTTCTTCTAATGGATTATCTACATCATCATCGTCTCTAATTTGACGACGACGAATAATTTCCAAGTCACCTTTTTCAGCGTTTACGATGACATCGAAGTTTTCATCGCTACCATATTTTTTTCTTAATAAGGTTTTGAATACATCTTCTACTACTTTCATCATCGTAGGACGATCAATACTTTCTGCGTCTTTAAACTCTTGAAAGGCTTCAATCAAATTTATACTTGCCATAACATAATTTTTTTTCAGACTTCTGCCTGATTTTTTGTTTGTTAAAATTGAATTTGTACTATGGTTGTTTTTATTTGTTCAAAAGGAATGAGTAATTCTTGCACTACTGCTTTCTTACCTTTTCCTTCTGTCCATTCTAATAAAATATCTTTTTCTGTTACTGTTTTTAAAATACCCTCTTTAATACTTTCATCCAAAAAAGTGACTTCTACTTTACGTCCTATATTTTTTACATATTGACGATTCAATAAAAGTGGTTCATCTATGCCAGGCGAAGAAACTTCTAAAGAAAAATCTCCTTCTGGGAACCAAGCTGCTTCTTCCATAATTCGGTACAATTTTCGGTTGATGAAAGTGCACTTTTCAATGGGCAAACCCTGATCGCCGTCCAAGAATATCTTGATATTGTTGGTCGGCTTTACTTTAATCTGAACACAGAAATAGTTAGGCTCCTCTTTAAGAAGTTGTGCCAAAATTGGATTCACTAAGTCTATGATCTCGTTTGCTTGCATACTTAAAAAAGAAGAAGGGAACGATTTCGTTCCCTTCACATTTTCTTCTATTCTCTACCAAAGGTAATAAAACAGGATGAAATATCCCAAAAATATTGGCAAGGGCCTTATTTTTGCAGTATGATTAAGTTTATTATATATGGATTCTTGATTTACTTTTTATACAAGGTAATCTTCCAGGTAGTAGTGCCAGTAAGCAAAGGGGTGAAGTCGGTGAGACAGAATATGGAGCAAATGCAGAGGCAACAGGCCGAGGCGGTAAGAAATGCCCAAAACAGTCAGAAATCTAGTCAAAATACGAGTGCAAACCAGGCCCCAAAAGAAGCCCCAGTGGAGGCCGAATACATTGAATTTGAGGAAGTTAAGAAGAAATAGCCTGAAAAAATAGAGGGAAGAAATAAGGCTTATAAATAGGTGGCAATATCCTTTTCTATCCTCATCCCCTCTTTTAGATGAAACACTTTAAGCCCTACCGAGGCAGCCGCTATAATATTGGGCTCATTGTCGTCTATAAATAGGGTTTCTGCTGGCAGCAAGCCTTCTTTCTCTAAAATATAAGTAAAAGAGGCAGGGTCGGGTTTGCGCATACCCATTTCATGAGAATAATAAGGATTCTTAAATAGAGATACAAAAGGGTAATTAACTACTTTGTTTTCAAATTCTGCTATAAAATGATCGTGGTGAATTTGATTGGTGTTGGAGTATAAAAAAGTATTGTATTTAGTATTGTTGTCCTTGATCCAATGAATGCTATTTTTTCTAAAGCCTACTAATAAAGCGTTCCAAGCAAATTTAATTTGCACATCGGTTAATGGTAAATTGGCCAATGCCCTCACCCCATCATAAAATGCCGCTTCTTTAATCAGGCCCATTTCTAGATCTAAAAACAACTGATGTGATTTGTTCAAAGTAAAATGCTGGTCAAAACCTTCGATGCCAATGGAGGCAAAAGCTTGGTTCATTATATTAAAATCAATGTCATATAAAACATTGCCTAAATCGAAGATTAAATTTTTAACAGCAGCCATTGACATTAACTTTTAAGAATAATTAGAGTGGTGAAGTTAAAGAAAGATTTTAATTAATCTTATATTTGAAAGATGAAACAAAGCTTAGCACATATTGCTATTGTGGTTAGAGATTACGATGAAGCCATCGCCTATTATACCAACACTTTAGGTTTTAAATTAATTGAAGACACTGTATTGTCCCAAACTAAAAGATGGGTCATGGTGCAACCAACAGGATCCCAAAATGGTTGTATGTTATTACTTGCCAAAGCGGCAACGCCTGAACAAGAAAAATTTGTTGGTTATCAAACAGGAGGTCGCGTGTTTTTGTTTTTGCATACCGATAATTTCGAAAGAGATTATCAAAACTATATTTCCAAGGGAGTTTTATTTACCATTGCGCCGCACCAAGAAGAATATGGAATGGTAGCGGTATTCAAAGATTTCTATGGAAATTTATGGGACTTGATTGAGCCAAGTAAGAAATAACAACCTCTAATTTTTTTAGCGTTTCATCGCAGCAGCCATATGCTTGCAAGCTGCATCCCCTTTGCTTAATTCGGCGTGGATATTGGCTTTAGAAGCTTCATCTCTGTTCTGACTTAATTTAAAAACATGTTGTAAATCGGTCACTATGATTTCAAAAGAAACTATGGCTTTCATATTTTGTTCCAAGTATTCTGCCGATAAATTTTTTACTTGTGTAGGCGAATTAGTATTTTTTTCAAATTTTAGCGTAAGCTGTTCTAATAACTTATACAAATGCTTTTCATCTTTCATATGCAATGTTCCTTTGGCATGAACCGCTTGATAATTCCAAGTACTTGCCTGATGTTGGTCTGTATACCAATCTGCACTTACAAAGGCAGAAGGACCTGAAAATAGTACCAATACTTTATTGTTTATTTCGAAAGCATTGGTATGCGTTTGCTTGCGCATGATATGTCCACTAATAATTATTTGATCATTTTCTATTTTTAATAAAATAGGAATTTGCGTAGCTACTGGCAAGCCTTCTTTATCTACCCCACAAATAGTTACAAAAGGATGAGCATGCATAAAGTCCAACACTTCTTGATGGTCTTTGGCTTTGTAATGAGGTACATGGTACATGGTATAATTTTTAAAGTGGAAGTTCGGTACTTGTTTTTATTTCATCCATCACAAACAAACTATTGATATGCGCCACCATGGGCAGCACTGCTAATTTTTCTTGATAAAATTTATTATAGGTCTCCACATCTCTAGTGACTAATTTTAAATAATAATCAAAACTGCCCGAAACTAAACTACAGGAGATAATTTCTGGAAATTGGGCAATGGTTTTTTCAAATTCAGAAAAATTATTTCTGGTTTGTTTGTCTAAGGTTACTTGACAATGCACCACTAGTCCAAGGTCTAATTTTTTTCGATCCAATAAAGTCACATATTTCTGAATAATGCCTTCCTGTTCCAATCTTTTAATTCGATCATGGATGGGACTCATGGACAAATTAATGGCCGCACTAATTTCTTTAATGGTAATAAGTGCATTGGACTGAAGTAGTCGCAAAATGGCCATGTCTAACTCATCTAAATTCATGCTAAGTAATTATTACTGAAAAATAGGTATTTGAATACCCTAAATTACTATATTTTACTTAAAATATATACTATACAAGTATTTTTTACTGATTATTTAAATTTTATGACTATTATTTCCTTTTAATAGAACTTTATTCCGAAATAAAATATACAAATCATGATTATTGGCGTTCCCAAAGAAATTAAGGTACAAGAGTACCGAGTAGGATTGACCCCAGAAGGAGTAGATACTTTAGTGAGACAAGGTCACCAAGTGTACATTGAAACCAAGGCTGGGGCTGGTTCGGGCTTCGCCGACGAAACCTATGTAAAGGCAGGCGCAACAATTTTAACTACAGCTGCAGAAATTTATGCGATCGCAGAAATGATCATTAAAGTAAAAGAGCCTTTGGCGGTGGAATACCCACTGATCAAAGCGGGTCAAATATTATTTACTTATTTCCACTTTGCTGCCTCTAAAGAATTGACAGATGCGATGATGAAATCAGCTGCAGTTTGTATTGCTTATGAGACAGTTGAATTACCAGACGGTTCATTGCCTTTATTAGTCCCCATGTCGGAAGTAGCAGGAAGAATGGCGGTGAATGTGGGTGCTTATTATTTAGGTAAACCATTTGGAGGTAAAGGAAAATTATTAGGAGGTGTACCTGGAGTAAAACCAGCAGAGGTTTTAATTATAGGTGGTGGTATTGTAGGAACACAGGCTGCTAAAATGGCTGCAGGTTTAGGCGCCCATGTTACTATTATGGATACCAACTTAACAAGACTAAGATATTTATCGGATGTAATGCCAGCGAATGTGGTTACGCAGTATTCTACCTTAATGGCCATTAAAGAAAAATTACCAACTGTTGATTTAGTTATAGGTGCTGTATTGTTACATGGTGCCAAAGCACCACATTTAATTAAGAAAGTCGATTTAACTTTAATGGAAGCAGGCACAGTAGTAGTAGATGTTGCGGTGGACCAAGGAGGTTGCATTGAAACTTGTAAACCCACAACGCATGAAAACCCTGTGTACATGGAGCAAAATATTTTGCATTACTGTGTAGCCAATATGCCAGGAGCAGTGCCACAAACTTCTACGCGCGCACTTACACAGGCTACTTTACCTTATGCTATTGCTATTGCAAATAAAGGATGGGAGAAAGCATGTGTTGAAAATGCTGCCTTAGCCAAAGGGTTAAATATCAAAGCAGGAAAAATTTTACATAAAGGCGTAGCCGACGCATACAACGCATAAAGCATCATTTTATGTTTATCGTTAAAGGGGCCTAGTTCAAAAGACTAGGCTCTTTTTATGCATGAAATTGATCAGTGTTAAAAAATATTGATTAAAATATTGGATGCATAATGTATTAATCGTAATTTTACGATTAATAAGAATTATGGCACTATACACAGAAAAAGACGAACAAATAGCTTTGTTAGCAAAAGCAATGGGACATCCAGCAAGGGTAGCTATTATTAGATTATTGTTGAAAAAACAAACCTGTATATGTGGGGATTTAGTAGATGAACTACCTCTTTCACAAAGCACCGTTTCGCAACATCTTAAAGAATTAAAAGAAGCGGGTTTAATACAGGGAGAAATTACTGGTGTAAAAACTTGTTATTGTATTAATGAGACAAACTGGAAAAAAAATGGAAAGCTATTTGATAGCTTATTTAATACTACCTACAAAGCAAAAACTTGTTGTTAATAATATAAAATTGAAACTATGAAAACTGAATTAGAATTGAAAGAAATCGTAAAAGCGAAATATAGTGAGATTGCTTTACAAGACAAAGAGACCAATATGTCTTCTTGTTGTGGTGCAGGTGGTTGCAGTACAGAAATATACAATATCATGTCGGACGACTATACCCAACTACCAGGTTACGTGGAAGGTGCCGATTTAGGACTAGGCTGTGGCTTACCTACTGAATTTGCTAAAATTAAAGAAGGTGATGTTGTGGTAGATTTAGGATCGGGCGCAGGGAATGATTGTTTTGTGGCTAGAAGAAGTACAGGTGCTACTGGTAAAGTAATTGGTATTGATTTTACACCAGCGATGATAGAGAAGGCTAGAGCCAATGCAGAAAAAATGGGCTACCATAATGTTGAATTTAGACAAGGTGATATTGAAAATATGCCCATTACTACTAATATTGTAGATGTTGTCGTGAGTAATTGCGTATTAAACTTAGTGCCTAATAAACATGCGGTGATACAAGATATATTTAGAGTTTTAAAACCAGGTGGTCATTTTAGTATATCTGATGTAGTATTAGTAGGTGCACTACCGGAAGGTTTAAGAAATGCTGCTGAAATGTATGCGGGTTGTGTATCTGGTGCTATTCAAAAACAAGTGTATTTGGAATTAATTCATGCGAATGGTTTTGAAAATGTGATTCTACAAAAAGAAAAAGCCATTATTATTCCTGATGATATTTTAGTGAATTATTTAAATGCTACAGAAATTGCGGCTTTTAAAGCTTCTCAAATGGGCATATTCTCTATCACTGTATTTGCACAAAAACCAAAAGCGGCCTGTGTACCTGGGGCGGGATGTTGCTAAATTTTTGAACCCAATCTATTTAAAGTATAATAAGCTTATGAAAAATATTTTAGTCTTATGCACAGGCAATAGTTGCAGAAGCCAAATTGCACATGGATTTTTAGCTAGCATGACTGCTGGCAAAGCCAATGTATATTCTGCAGGCGTTGAAACGCATGGCGTTAATCCAATGGCCATTGAAACAATGAAAGAGATAGGTATTGATATCTCAGATCATACTTCTAATAATATCACCGAGTATTTTGGGGTAGATTTTGATTATGTGATTACCGTATGTGATAATGCCAAAGAGCGTTGCCCTTATTTTCCTACCAATGCTGTGAAATTACATAATAATTTTCCAGATCCTGCCAAGGCAGTTGGCACAGAAGATCAAATTTATGAGCAGTTTAGAATTGTAAGATCTTTAATTAAAGATTACTGCGAAAAATTTGTAGAAGAATATGTCATATAATTTTTTCAAAATTATAGACCAAAAAAAATGCACCCGATAATTCGGGCGCATTTTTATACTATTCAAAAATTTTAGAATATATATTTAATTCCAAACTGACCTTGCCATCTTGAGTTGATTGGATCTACCGTGTAGTAGTTGCCATTTAGCCCAGTTGGTTTAATGAAGTTGAAAGTTGGAATATAACCTGAAGAAGGTTTGCCCACTGCAACTCCATTA
>Ga0194037_1000202_pt1 | contig 46272 bp, 42 predicted proteins | sample JunL306m_MetaG_FD_148653 | JGI IMG/M metagenome (GOLD analysis project Ga0194037, IMG submission 148653) | Anoxic zone freshwater microbial communities from boreal shield lake in IISD Experimental Lakes Area, Ontario, Canada - Jun2016-L304-6m | ecosystem: Environmental > Aquatic > Freshwater >... | reverse complement strand
CAATCCGTTGCTGTTGAAACGGGAACTCGATATACTGAGGAAGAAGATGTTTGAAATCCAAAAGACCGGCGTCGGGAACCGAAAGAATCTCTCTCCGTACGGTGACAGTTAATTACTATCTATTGCGTATTGCATGACTGAAATGATTGTACAAATATAAAAGGGACCTACCTCATCTTTTACAACCAATTTCCAGGAGATTAAAATGATTGTCATCTTTCGGAAAAAAAAGGCTCTCTTAAAGGGTAGAGGGTCAGTCGTATCTGTTTCAAAACGCGCTGATATCCATCGACTCCGCGACCCGCTCTATAGAAAACACGTCCGCCTCCATAAATCGAGAGGGGATTGGAAGAATACGTTCAAACTACCAAAGGCCCGAGCATAATGCCCGGGCCTCGATTTTTATATAAAAATATAAAAAGTTCTAAGTATCTATCTCAAATCTCACCGCGATAATAAGCCAAAAAATCCGCTTGCCGGCTGAAATCCGAAAATTTCGGCTGCCCCGACCGTCTCGCCAAGCGATCGTCGCGGGCGGACAAACCATTCAAAAATCGTCAGGTTACGACAGCGGGATCCTCATCTCCTTCGGATACCCGTCCTCATTTTTCATGGTTTTTCACCCAGAGGGTGACCAACCTCTGGTTGGCGCTCAAACGAAATTTTCGGATTTACAGCTCGACATGAGATTTGAGATAGATAATAAGAAAAAAGAAGTGGCTAAATCTGATTTGGGGGCGGGTAACGGGAGTTTCGTCCTCGGTGTCTGCTGACACCTCGTAGTCCGGGGTAGAGCCGATTACTGCGCTTGCTTGCATTCGTCTACACTCGTTTTACTCTCCGCCAGCTAGCAGATCGCAAATCGTTCCTACCCGTTCAACTCCCATTCCCCATAAAAAAGCAAAAGAGGACCCGAATGGATCCTCTTTTGCTTCCTTTTGAGCGGGTAACGGGAGTCGAACCCGTATTTCGTCCTTGGCAAGGACGCGTAATAGCCGCTATACGATACCCGCCTTCGCAAAGCCTTCCGCGGGCAGGCCCGCATGCGCTTCACTGAGGTCGTCATTTATCTCAACTAATCATACCGTCTGTGGGACTGGCTGGATTCGAACCAGCGACCAAGCGGTTATGAGCCGCCTGCTCTAACCGCTGAGCTACAGTCCCGGCTGGAAAATGGCTCCAAATAGCATTATACACCATTTGTACACCAACTCCTGTGCCTGGGGACAGAATCGAACTGTCGACACGAGGATTTTCAGTCCTCTGCTCTACCACTGAGCTACCCAGGCAATCTCCTTTCCATTATACACGCTTCCGGAAACCACTCAAGGATTGCGTCGTTTCCTGCTCTTTGTGGGCAATGGAGGACTGTCCCGCGTATGCGGGACGAACACTACTACATTTCAAAATCACATCTTCTTCTCTGTGCGCGCTCAAGGATTTGAACCTTGGACCCCCTCGGTGTAAACGAGGTGCTCTAACCAACTGAGCTAAGCGCGCCTTTCCACAGATCAACACTTTGTATCGCATCCAGACCGATGTCCGATTCATATCAAGTATACGAGATCCGCAAGAAACATCAAATCGTTTTAAAGAAAAAGAAACAGGCCGTCCTGTTCCTTCGTTCCATTGTGCCCAAGAGAGGACTCGAACCTCCAATCCCTTGCGGGAACTAGCACCTCAAGCTAGCGCGTATACCATTCCGCCACCTGGGCAAAGGGGAAGGATTACTCCCCAGTTTTTTCAATATTCTGTTCCTCTGAAACGACTTCCACCACTGATTCGGTTCCTTCTTGCCCTTCGGCGCCCTCCGTTTCTGCTAATTCCGTAACCAATTCGTCCTCCGGTTTCCGCCCTTTACCGACTTTGAGCCCAACCTCCTTGAGTTTGCGGCGCAGAAGCTTCGCGGACTTGTCACGGACGTAATAAAGCTTCGCACGGCGGGAACGGGTGCTCTTCACGACCTCGATCTTCTCGACATTCGGGGAATGGATCGGAACGACAATCTCAACTCCGATTCCAAAGGATGTCTTCCGGACCGTCACCGTCTGAGATGAGCTCTGTCCGCCACGCATAGCGATGACCATACCCTGGAAAACCTGGATTCGTTCCTTCCCGCCTTCGACAATCTTTCGATGTATCTTGATGACGTCTCCGGAGTGAAGCTCCGGGATATCCTTCGTCCGGCGCGCCATATTGAAAGCGATGAGATCCTTGTGCATACGGTTTTTACCTTTTCCAAGCGGTTTCCGCCACGGAAGTACGGTGTGATAGAAAAAAATGAATCAGGCCTCGTCTTGCCGATTCGAAGCTTCCCTAGGATAACCCGGTTTTTCGACGACGTCAATACCCGCAAGAAAATCTGCGAAGTCTGACGGGAAAGGAGCTTCGAATGACAACCGTTCTCCTTTAAATGGAAATACTATACGGGAGGCGTGTAATAACTGGCGCACTGGCATACCAGTCTTCCTCATACGTCGCCCTCCATACAGATTGTCGCCGAGAACAGGATGACCGATTGCTGCGAGATGGATGCGAATCTGATGTGTCCGCCCCGTTTTCGGGAAGATTTCCAGCAGGTCGGATTCAGCGAATCGTTCCTTTAATACATACGACGTCGATGCTTCCTTCATCTCACCCTTGAACACATCCGGTTCCTTGACCGCTTGGCGCTGCAGGGTTCCGGTTCGTTGCGCGAGCGGATAGTCGATCGTGTCCGAAAGGGGATCGACGTGCCCGACGACGAGAGCAAGATAGGTCTTCTCAGTCGCGCGTTCACGGAAAAGGTCACGTAAGATAACGCACGCTTCGTCCGTTTTCGCGAGCACGACGATACCGCTCGTGTTCCGGTCCAACCGGTGTACGATTCCGGGACGAAGCCGATCACCGCCAACGGTCGCCATTTCCGGACGAGCTGCTACGATCCAATTCGCGACCGTTCCCGTCGTATCATTCCCCGCCGGATGCATCTGGACTCCGGCCGGCTTCGAAATCACCATTAAATCCTCATCTTCGAATATAATCGGGAGCGAGAGATCGCGATTTGAAAACAGGGTTGCCGGCGGTGGCGGAGCGATCGTAGACACGACGATATCCCCGCATCGAAGGCGTTTCGTCGGGCTCGTCTCGATCTTTCCGTTCAGGGTGACAAGACCAGCCTCGATACCGGCTCGTGTATCGCTTCTGGAGAGTCCGTCCGTACGGGTATATGCGGCCAAAAAGGCATCGAGACGTTTTCCGGCCGATATCTGCTGGACCGTCTTTTCTATCCTGTATTCACTGGGCATATCCATAGATCGATTGATAGTCGTTGAATGATACGCTATTCCTTCCATAACGGCAAGCGTCTTTGACATCGTCATCCCTTACTTCTAGTATGGCATCAGGAATCAATCCTATTGGAAAGATTTAGGCGTCGCTAGACGTATCAACTTCGTAATCATAATACCGACACATATGTACGAAAAAAAAGATTTCTCCCATCTCATCGGGACGCCGGGATTTTCAGAGGCTTTGCTAACGGATCATTTTTCCCTCTATGAAGGCTATGTGAAGAACGTAAACATGCTCTTAGAAAAGCTCGCTACGACGGGCGCTGCCTCGCCGGAAGGAGCCGAGCTACGACGGAGGTTCGGATGGGAATGGAACGGGATGCGACTGCACGAGCTGTATTTCGGGAATATCAGAAAAGATTCCGCTCCGATTCATGACGGGCCCTTACAGGAGCGCCTTCTCAAGGAGTACGGGAGTCTCGAATCATGGGAACAGGATTTTCGCGCCACGGGAGCGATGCGCGGCATCGGATGGGTCGTTCTCTCCGAGGATGCGGAAAACGGAGGACTTCTTAATACATGGGTGAACGAACATGACGGGGGACACCTCGCCGGCGCGAAGCCGCTCTTAGTGATGGACGTGTTCGAGCACGCGTATATCCGGGACTACGGTATCAAGCGGGCAGACTATATTGGTACGTTCATGCGGGCCATCGATTGGAACACCGTCGAATCAAGACTTATATAGATTGCACTGTCGGAATAAAGGAATAAAACTTTCTCTCAGGTGCTCTATGTCGGTACTATGAACAAGCCCGATGACTGGAATTTTTCCAGTCATCTTTTCTTTGTTACACCAATCATGCTATATTGGAGAAAAGAAATAGGACATACTTTATGAAAAAAATCTATCCAACGATTATCGTTCTCACGCTCATACTCCTTCCATTATATTTCAATCCGACCCCTGTTCATTCACTCGCTTATACCCCGCTTGAGGCGATTCCGGGCGTCACGAACGCGTCCGATTTCCCATCATATCTTTCGGGCATATATAAGTTCGCTCTCTGGTCGGTCGGTATCGCGGCGATGTTCATGATCACCATCGGCGGCGCGATGTATCTGACCAGCGCAGGAAACACCTCGGCAATGGGAAATGCGAAGAATGTCATCGAAGACGCCATCATCGGACTCATCTTGGCGATCAGCGCGTGGTTCCTGCTCAATTTCATCAACCCGGCCATCCTAAGCGGGGATTTGAGTATTTTTAGCACGATGGCGGTACCGGCAGCGACCACGCCACCGACCTCCGCCCCTTTAACTGCCCCAGATACCACGCCGACACCCGGCTCCGGAGCGACCGGAACAGACGCGGCCCTACGGGCTCAATTGGCAAGCGCAGGCATAACGGTGAATAAAGCTAACTGCGCTACTCCTGCCGACACCAACTGTACGAGCCTGGATGGCATGCCGGTATCTGCCATAAACAATTTGATTGCCCTCAAAAACGCTTGCGGTAGCGGTTGCACGTTCGTTGTCACCGGCGGAACGGAAGCAGGACATAAATCGCACGGCCCAGGAAAGCCGATGATCGACATCAGGGACGACAGCGGATTGCGAACGTTTTTACAGGCGCAAAAATCAGCGAAAACATACGGTACATTCGGGATCGGCCAGATTTGTACCGTCGCCGCCGGCGATCTTCAGACGATATCATACAACCATTCCTATACCAGCACATGCCAAGACCCCTCATCGACCGCGCACTTTCATTTTTCTTTCAATGGATGAATCACGGGATATTGGCAAAATATAATCACGAGTGCTCCGTTTCATTACTTTTCGACTCGTAGAATATCACTTTTTCGCATGGTGTTATAAAGAAGCTGGTATGGGGTTTCATGACGAAAGAAAAATCCGAAAGAATATGAAAAGAATCTTCATCATCTCCGCCTCACTTTTCGGTGTCACCCTTCTCTTCTTGGGCGTGTATAATCTCGCATTCCGAAGTAATCCGAGTAATCCGACCGTCGACGCGAAAAAACAAGCGGAGTCGAAACAGGTCGCCGACAAACTCTTCACCGAAAACGCGAAAGTGTCGGCGATATCGCCGGTCACCGATGTCCCCGTTTACGGTCCCGTGGCAATAGACGATTCCCACATCACCTATTTCAATAACCGCTCCCTGAAACGCGCCTCCCTCGGTGGAGGCGGTGAGGAAGTCCTAATAAAGGATCTTCCCGGGAAGATCCTGCAGGCCATCTGGTCCCCTGACAAGACAAAGGCACTGGTCCTCTTCGGAACGGATTCCGGCGAACAATGGTTTCTTCTCACACTTACCGACGGTTCCGTAAAACCGTTGAAGCCGGGTATCGCTTCACCAACGTGGTCAAACCTTTCCGAACGCATCTTCTATCTTTATTCCGATCCATCCGGAAAAAAGACCGAGATTGATTCCGCTAAGCCGGATGGCACCGATTGGAAGACTCTCTCGCCCATAGCCATCCGAAACGCCGTTCTTGCCGCCGTCCCTTCCTCGGCGACCCTTTCCTTCTGGAATGCGCCATCGGCATTCGAGGAAACATCACTCTCCACAGTTCCCGTATCTGGAGGCGACACGACCAAGATATTTTCCGGAAAATTCGGCACCGATTATTCCTGGTCGCCGGACGGGACGAAAATTCTTATCAGCAATACCATCTCGAAAGGAGGAAGCGAGGTCCGACTCGGCATAGCGAATCAGAATGGCGGGGAATTCCGAACTGTACAAGCCCCGACGATTATTTCTAAAACCGTATGGTCAAAAGACGGAAAAACGGTCTATTATGCGCTCCCACTCTCCATCCCGGAGAATGCCGTGCTTCCGAACGATTATTTTTCCCGACCGATTCATACCCAGGATTCCTTTTGGAAAATGGACGTGACAACCGGTAAGAGCGATCGACTCGTCGATCCAAGCAAAATAGACGGTGGATATGACAGTATCGACCTTTTCCTTGATCAAAACGAGACTTATCTCTATTTCACCGACCGGACCAGCGGAAAGCTCTACCGAATACAATTGGGATCGTAACCTGAAAACGTAACCCATCGGAAAAACACCCCGACAAAGCGAGGTGTTTTTTTATTTTCTACGAGGCCGGCTTACAGAATCAGACCGTATCGAATCACATATTCCTGTTAACTTTTCTTTTCCATATCCTTCATCATTTTGGAAGCGAAGATAAGTCCTAAGAGAAGAAACAATTGAAGAGAAAGATCGTTTCTAAAAAACGGCGTATCCACTGATCCGTGAAGAAGAACTGTCACGAGGAGAGCAATGAAGAGAATATTTTCTCCTGACGCTATTCCTGGATTCCCTATCTTCCGCCACAAAAGGCGTAGAGCCGATCCTATAAGCAGGATACCGCCAAACAATCCGACTATCCCTGTCTGAAGCCATATCGCGAGCACTAGATTATGAGGATGGGGGACCGCCCATTCCAGATATGGTGGAAATTCCGGTTGCAATGCGAGGTATTCCCGCTCAAAAGTACGGAGTCCTATGCCGGATAGCGGATGCATTTGAAGCATCCGGATAGAGGCATTCCAAATCATCACCCGGGAAGCGAGTGAATTCCGAATCTCGCCGGTTCCAAGTCTTTCCGGGATACCGGCATAAAAACATACGCCTATAAGGAATACTATCGCAACAGATACCCATGCGGCACATCGAATAATCTGCTTTTTCGAAAGAAAAGCGAAAGAGAGAAGCGTTATTAATCCGAATAATACAGAAAGAAGACCTCCTTCCGACTTTGTTTCGAAAAGCGCGAAAAAAATAAGTGCCGTTTCAATAAAAAAGAACATTCCTTGCCGAACCATACGTTTTTTCACGGATTTGAGACTAACATACGTGCCGATAAGCACGCCTGGCTCAAAAAAGAATGCCAGATGGTTCGGTGAAGTGAAAAATGAAGTAAGGCGGCCATCATATGTCCAGTGAATAAATGGTAATGGAAGGACGGAAATACCGGCGATACAGACCGTTACGGCAAACCAAAACGAAAGCATCCTTTCCCGCGCCCGCTGCTCTCGGAATACCTGACTAACAAGTAATCCGAAGACCATCGGAAATAAAAACCAGCTTTTTATCGAGCCAAGCTCCTGAATGTTCATTCCGGCAGAAATCGAAGAATATACAGCCCCAAGAAAAAATAGTCCCGCACCAAACCACTCCAATCGAAGCGACGTTAAGCGAAAGCTTCCCTTTCCCCTATACAGACTGACTCCATACAGAACTACCGCGATTCCAATTGGGAATTCCGGAAGATAGATCGGCACGCCAGACACCGACACGCCAACCTGCGCGAAGGGGAGGAGAACCACGACGGAAAAGAGGAGGGTTCGGATGATTTTTTCCACAAGTATATTCATTAACGGAGGAGGCCTTCACCATCAACGACAGCCGTTCCTGCGATTCCTGCCGGTAAAGCAAGTAAGAGAAGAAATATCGGAAGAATATGCACGGAGTACAGCGGTGTTTCAAATATGGCATGACTGAAGAAAATAAGTAAAGAAGCCGCCCCAGCGAGCATAATTCCCGATCGAACGGACAAAAGTCTCCTGAAGACGACGGCTATCGCCAGAAAAAACGATATAGCGCCGAGAATCCCGGACTCGGTCGCTATATCAAGAAAAAGATCGTGCGCATAAATCGGCTCACGGGGCCCAGCAGTCGGCTTTATGACAAGGGGATAATTCCCCAATCCATACCCCCAAGGTTGTCTAGTAATATTTTGTATCGCCTCGGAATACATATCCATACGGCCGATATTCGATCCTTCTTCCATGGAAAACACCGACATGAGTCGCTCTCGAACCGGCGCGATAGCACATATACCGAAAAAGAACAGCAATAGGAGAATCATCAGGGATATTTTCCTCTTTCGGGTCGAATTTCCTCTAATAACATATCCGACAATCGCTGAAATGGAACCCACTGAAAGTCCAACATACCCACCACGTGAAAAAGTAAGGAGGTCGGCCAAAAGAATCACTATACCAAGTAGACCAAAAAACACCTTCTTCTGAACGGTTTTTTCGTCAAGAAAGAAATATGCCACCACAGGGAAGGCTATTCCGAAATAAAAAGCGGCCATATGCGGATCCGGAAAGAAAGCGCTCGCCCGAAGAACGGTCGAGCCACCGATATTTACAAGGAGACTCGGATATTCGGCAACCGATGATGCGAATGAATCACCGAGAAAGATCGGGAGAACAGTTCTCGTCCAAAAATCATACAGCGCCACAACGCCGAATATATACTGCGCGGAAAACTCAAGTATCCCGATAAGGGCAGCAAGACCGGCGCCGAAAACGAAAGGTCGAAACAGGCGGGTGGCTGCATCCGGAATCTCTTCCAAGAGGGATGTAAAAACAGGAAATAATGGAAGAAAAGAAAGGAAAAAGAGTGAGCGCCTGAGCGCCCACGGAATATTTTCCGCCCAGAATATCGAAAGGATGGAAAAGAAAAGAAAGAGTCCTAAAAACAAGGCTTCCCAGGAAAATAAGATTTTCAACTTCCGCTCCGATAGGCCGATCACGATGTATATACCGAAAAGAACCAAGGAAAGGATACGTGAAAACGGGAGATCGATTCCGATAATCGGTGAAATTGCCACTTGAAAAGGGATAAGGAAAAGGAAAGTCTGCGTGAGTCGAAAGAGGATATTCATACTTTTGACAAACCTGACCGAAATAAACTCACTAAGAACCCCTCGACACGAGGCCTATGCTTCGCGAAATATTGGTCCTGGGATTCATAATATATCCGTTTCCTGACGCTGTCAGAGTCAAGACTTGCGCCACCTGTATGGAAAAAGGAAAGATTTGGGAAAAAAACCGTTCTAAAACCATTTTTTCCAGCTCGGACACAGAGGTCCATATCCTCAAAATACAAAAAGAACCGTTCATCGAAACCAAGAAGCTCCCTAAAAAGTTCGCTCCGGATGAATAATAACCCGCCACTCACCCATCCAACCGAGATTGGCCGCTTGTTTTCCCAATATTTTCTTCCACTACAAAGAGCGCTTTGATTTCGAAGGAGCCTGAAAAGGGTCATCGGCTTCCCAGTGCTCCACGCCTCACGCACGCCATCCTGAGAAACCAGACTTCCACCGACAACGCCTACCTCCGGATGAAGCTTAAAAAAACGAAGTACTAAATCAAGGGATCCGGCTTTCAGTTCCGTATCCGGATTGATAAACCCGATGATGTTCCCATTCGCCACCGAAGCCGCCTGATTCGCGGCATTTCCGAATCCATTGTTCTCAGGCAAGAATACTACGCGGAAATGGAAATATTCGGAAAGATCCCGAATCCGCTCCTGTTCGGAGATATCGTTATTAGCGACGATGATTTCCATCCTTCCATCAAGAACATCCGGATGTTGAAGAGACAATAATGCCCTTTCAAGCATATCGGCACTCCGATAATTTACCAGGATGAGGGAAAAATCAGGCTTTCCATGAGTCAGCATAGGCCGCAGAAACAGGAAGAGCCCCCTTCTTTCCCTGTAGCTTATCGATTCCGTTCTTTATCCGTCTCATCGAAATATATATCCACATCCACGGCCGAACCAGTATCGGAGTGTGCGCCCTGAAAAACCGAAGCCCAGAACGGACGAGCCAATAAATTTTTTCCGGGTTTTCCTCGCTTTTCTCACTATGGAGCACGACTGATTTCGGCACGACAAGCAATTCTAAACCCTTTTTCTCCGCTCGGACAGAAAGATCGGTATCCTCGTAATATAGGAAGTATCCCTCATCGAATAATCCGACGGCTTCGATCGCTTTTCGGGGAAAAAATAAGGCACATCCAGAAAGGTACCCCGTAGGATAAGGGGCCTCCAGGGAAAACGTATCGACATCGAGAGTATGCTCCGCGCGCATCCGGAAATAGTCTATCTTTCCTCCCGAAAACCACGATATGCCTTTGGGCGTCAGGATATGAGGACTGAAGAAGGCCGGCTTTTCATGTGCTATAGCGGCAGAGACGAGAGCGGAAAGCGAGTTCTTCTTACATTCCACATCATTATTCAGTATCCAGACATAGTCCGCCCCCTTGGAAAGGGCGAATCGTATACCGACATTCATACCGGCCGCGAACCCAAGATTTTCGGTATTCAGTATGAAATGCGCCCGTGAGAATGATTTTTTCGCTTCCTCAAGCGATCCGTCCCGTGAGGCATTATCCACGATGACAATCTCGGTATTCCTATAATCGAGAGCAAAAACAGATCGCAGGCACGAAGCCAGACAATCCTGTCCGTTCCAATTCAGTATAATGACAAAGACTTTCGGAGGGTGTTCCATATACTAACCATCATACCACCCAAAGAACCTCTTTCCTAGAGAATCTCTTCGACGAACGCGGATTCCCGTTCGGACTGCTTCGAAAAAAGGCCGGCGACCTCGGCACTTGATACGGCCTTTAATATAAAAAGTGCTCCAAGATAAGCAAAAATTGATAAAAAGCCCGAGAAAATAAACGGGAGCGACCTCATAAGGAAAAGCATCCCGCCCATACATAAGGCTGAAAGCGCGACGCGTCCAGCTTTTTCAAACGAAGGTCGATACTGTAGGAGTCGAAATGTCAAAATACCAGTCAGAAGTGCGACCATACATTCCGTACCAAGCGATGTCCAAGCCGCACCGAGATATGAGAATCGCGGGATAAGAATGAGATTTGCGACGATATTCAATATTGCCACCACTAGTAGGGCCTTCATCAACTCTTTCTGATGATTCCCGACAATAAGGATCATATTGAAAAAACTTCCAAAGAAAATAAAGATGAGTGAGAGGATAAGCAATTCCAAGACCGGAATCGAATCCTGGAAACCAGATCCGGAAACGATCGTGATAATCTGTTGAGAGAAGAATATACCACCAAGGACGATCGGGATCGCGATAATTGAGAAGACGCGGAACGTCGTATCCGCGATATCCCGGAACCGGTTCTTATCTACAGATAAAGCCCTGGAAAGGAGGGGGAGGATAAGCCCGGCAAGTAGGGCTGGGAAAAACGTAAGATTCTCCATCACCTTATACGCCACGCTGTAGGTTCCAACCGCCTCACTCCCCTTTATGACGGAAAGGAGGATGGTATCCATCTTGAAATAGAAAAACGTGATGATCGCAGTCCCACCAAGCGGGAGTGAATCATGTAAAAATCGCTTCCAAAAGGGAATATCGGAGACGAATCGGAAGGTGACATATTTCCGACTCAGAACGAACGCTGTCAGGGCATTGAAAGAAATCGAGATGATAAGTGTGGAAGCGATACCAAGAAAACCGAGATGGAACGTCACGACGGCATATACCGCCATGACTTGGACGATCTTCCCTATGAATTCGACCATCGCGATGCGATCCATAGCAATGTTCTTCTGAAAGATACTGTTCAGAAAAATCGAGAAGGTCGAAAAGACTATCGTTCCGGCAGCGATCCAAATACCGATCTTGACCGGCGTAGAATAGGAGAAGAACGGAAGAAATAACGGGACTAAGAGGAAAACCACCAAAGATGAGGCGATACGCAAAGAGGCGACCCGTCCCAATATCCCGCTCTCATCAGCCCCTTCGCGGGAAATCTCACGCGCCGTGATAGAGCCTATACCAAGATCGGCAAGAGCGGAAAAGAATGCGAAAAACGCGAGTATGGTCGCATAATCACCAAATCCTTCCTTACCGAGATAGCCGGTAATAAGACGAATGGAAACCAGCGAAAGCACGACGGTCGTAACGACCTTCATGAGAGAATTAAAGATGATATTATACGCTATCTTCCGGGTCGACATAGGGATATTTCAGTAACTGACAACGCCTCCATTGTACGGTTCAGGAACGGAAAAAGCAAACAGAAAAAATCCCGCCGAAAGGCGGGATTTACCGTTTTACATCTGTTTTATAACAGAAAGACCGCTTTCGGTTTGACGACAACCTTCCGTTCCTCCCCTCTTCCGATACTTCCCGTCTCGACGCGATCATTCTCAGCAAGAACCGCATGGACGATCTTACGCTCATACGAGAACATCGGACGCATCGGGACCGGACGACCGGTAGAAACCGCATCATGAGCCGCTTCCTCGGCATCACGACGAAGCAATGCTCTCTTTTCCTTCCAGTATCGGTTCACATCGACCGAAAAATCCGAGACGCCGTCGAATTTCCGTCGGGCGATCATTTGAAGCAGATGCTGAAGGGAAAACAATGAGACTCCATGCTGTCCGATAAGCATCTTGGAATCACGCTTGTCTACCGTTATGGAAAAGGTTGTCACATCACGTCCCCCGATTTTCCCAACGACAACTTCCACTTTCGGGTCACCGACTCCCAACGTCCCTAATATATCGATTATCATCGCGGACATCCCGTCTTGGAATTCATGCTCTGCCATACGATTATCCTCAATGATATATTCCTTATCCTTTCACTTCGTCTTTTTTCACCTTCAGAATGAACCATTGCTGCGTGATCGAGAAAAGAGTCGAAACTAGCCAGTATAAGGAAAGGGCGGAAGAATACCGAAAACCGATGAATAAGGTCAGAATCGGACCCATATACAACATCTGTTTATTCATAATCGTGGCGAAATCCGGATCCTTTCCATCCGATTCCTTTTCTTTCTTTTCCTCAACTTTACCCTGGGAAAGCATCTTCATCTGATAAAACTGTCCCACGGCCGCTAAAACCGCGAACGCGATACTCGGGGCCCGAAGGTCAGCAATGCCGAAGAACTCAAACGAAAGTGTTCCGGGGTTGGAAACGAAAGGATACAGGATACCGGCGTCTATACCGAAAGCGTTCGCGGAAATCTGCGTGATTACGCGATAAATCGTAATCAAAAAGACGATCTGAACGACAACCGGAAGGCATCCCATAAACGGATTCACCTTATTCACCTTATAAAGCTCCATCATCTCCTTAGACTGCTTCTCCTTGTCATCCTTATATTTCTCCTGAATCGCCTTGATTTTCGGCTGAAGATCCTGGAGTTTCTTTTGTGATTCTATCTGCTGCTTGGAAAGGGAGAGGAATAGGAATTTGATCACCACCGTCGCGGCGATGATGGCAAGGCTGAAGTTCGCGACCGGAAAAAGGTCAGCAAAAAAAACGATGAGATTGTATACCGGCTGATACACCAGTACTGTGAAAAATGCGTTCATACGGTTCTTTTTGATGGAAATGACGAACTGATACCCCGCACAAGCCCCTTGATATCATCAGAAATGACATCGAATCTTATTTCCTCGGGTCGGTTCCTTAAGAATAGCACTATTGATGCATCTTCGGGAAATGAATCCTGTATAAGGAACACCGCTTCGGAAAGAATCCTTCGTACCGTATTCCGATCAACCGCACGACGAAACATCTTCTTCGTGGCGATAAAGCCGAATTTCCGACCCGATCCCGAACGGAAGACGATCCTTGCCCCGATATTCCCAAAGAAAAACGGCTTTCCGTAACGAAAAGCCTTTTGGAACAAGAGCGTGTTTTTCAGTCGAAGCGGTCGAGGAAGCATACCACTCAGAATCAGACGGAGATTCTCTTTCGTCCTTTCTGCCGCCTGTTTCGAAGGACGTTTCTCCCGCCGACGGTACTCATACGTTCAAGAAACCCATGCCGTCTCGTCCTACGGCGCTTCTTCGGTTGATACGTCCGTTTCATAAGATATTCAGAGAAAACTTAAATCACACTCCCATGAGTCAATAGGAAGCATAAGACAGATCCGTAGAAAAGTCAATTTCCAAACAATCTCCGGAAGCCACCATTCACTGCATCCCATTCATCCATCAAAAAAGAAGCGCTGTACATATCTCTCATAATATCAAATAAATTCCTTAAATAAGCAATTTTCCATACTTATACACCGGTTATCAACCCTGAACCGTGACCATATATTCCCAACATGATATAATCGGATTCACGACTATGAACACTCAAGAACTCTGGAAATTAGTACTCGGTCAGATAGAGCTTTCGATATCGAAGGCTAATTTCATTACCTGGTTTCAGAACACTTCCATCCTCTCTATCGAGGATGGAACCGTGACCATCAGCGTACCGAATGGTTTTGCGAAAGAATGGCTTGAAAATAAATATAATCACACTATCATCCAATCAATTCGGAATTTCGAGCATGATATACGATCAATCAAATGTATCATATCCGGACCACAACCGACAAAGAAATCCATCGATGCCGTACAGCCGGGGAAAATAAACGACACACCAACACCATCAGACAACGCTCATAAGAATGATCATCAACGTACGCACCCACAATACGAACATTTTCAAGCCGTCGTTCAACCGGCACCGAAGCGGGCTACAGTGCTTTTTCATGAGTCAAACCTGAATCCACGCTACACATTCGAGGATTATGTCGTCGCCGAAAATAATGAGCTCGCGAATGCGGCATGCGTCGCCGTATCCAATAATCTCGGTCAGATTTACAATCCGCTCTTTATTTATGGCGGCGTCGGACTCGGAAAAACTCATCTTCTTCAGGCGTTGGGGAATGAAGTGAAACGGAAAAACCCCGAAAAGACGATAAAATACATCACTTCCGAACGTTTTACCAGCGAGCTTGTGGATTCCATAAAGAACCAAAGGGTCGACGCGTTCAAAGAATACTACCAACAGATGGATCTTTTGATCATAGACGACGTACAATTCCTCTCCGGGCGCGAAAAAACCCAGCATGAATTCTTTCACATCTTCAACGCCCTCTATCAGATCAATAAACAGATCGTCATCTCGAGCGACCGGCCACCGAAAGCCATCCCGACACTGGAAGACCGGCTCCGCTCCCGATTCGAAGGTGGTATGATCACCGATATCAGCCAACCGAACGAGGAAACACGACTTGCGATACTTCGAAAAAAAGTCAAAGAAAAAGGGATTTCCATAGAGGAAGACGCATTACGGTTCATCGCGGAAAACATAACCCAAAATATACGGGAGATAGAAGGGGCACTCAATAGGGTTATCGCCTATTCTGAATTCTATAAAACCCCTTTATCTATCACACTCGTCGAGAAAGTACTCTCACAACTCATCATACAGAACAAAAAGAAGGTTCAGGTAAGCGATATTATCGAAGTAGTGGAGAAGATGTATTCAGTAGCCCAGGAAGACCTCATTAAAAAAGGTCGGAAAAAAGGAATTTCACATGCCCGACAGGTCGCTATCTACCTCATGCGCAGTGAACTGAATATGTCTTTCTCATCAATCGGAGATTTTTTCGGCGGACGGGATCATACCACAGCACTCCATGCATTTGAAAAGATTACCGGTGATATAGAGAAAAATCTTCGACTTAAAAGCGAGCTCTCCACTCTCAAGAACGAACTCTATCAATCAAAAGGTGGATAAGGGGTGGATAATCCGGAAAGAGGTATGGATAAGGGGTGGAAAAATCACCGACTTATCAACAGACGTATGAAGTATTCAGAGATATACACCAGAATGATCAAGTGAACGTATAACTCACGACTATCATCAGAGAGGTAAGAATAGTTCATCAAAGACAAAAAATGAACCTATCCACATCTTCACCGCACTAATAGTAATAATAATATTAAATATATATACTTATACTATTCATTACTCCGGAAGAGAGAGTGAATAAGAAGTATATTGAATCCTTAAAGACCTTCCTTATGAAAATCACTTGTACGCAAGAGAACCTTTCCCGAGCCCTTTCATTTCTTGAGCGGGCTACCGGAAAACAGACAGCCCTTCCGATACTGAGTAATTTTCTTTTACAAATCGAGAAAGGGAAACTGAAGCTCTCGTCGACCAATCTTGAGATCGGCGTCACTACGTATGTAAATGCGAAGATCGAAGGTGTTGGGGAGATTGCCGCACCGGTAAAGCTTATTTCGAATTTCGTCGGCAATCTTCCAAGCGGGGAGGTGGTTACGATTGATATTCAAGGAAGCTCCGTCTCACTGGAAAGTGGCGGGTATGATATGAAAGTCCGTGGGCTTAATCCAAAGGATTTCCCTATCATTCCGGAGAAAAAAGGAGGTCTCTCTTTCCTTTTGCCGGCTCAGGAATTAAAATCAGCGCTTCAGCGGATACTTCCCTGTGTGTCTATGAACGAGAGTCGGATCGAGCTCTCTGGTATCAATCTGTCATTTGACGAGCATGAGGTGTATATTGCGGCAACCGATAGCTTTCGGCTTGCGGAGCAGGTCTTACGGCTTCCTGCGGGGTCTTCTGGTGAATCGTATGATATCTTCCGGGAGCAGAATCCGTCGCTTATCCTGCCACATATCACGATGCAGGAGTTGGCGCGTATTATATCGCCGGAAACAGAGACGCTTCTTGTTACCTTCGAGGAGAATCAGGTGTTCTTTGATATAGAGGGGGTTTCTATCGTATCACGCATCATAAATGGGAAGTATCCGGATTATAAACAGATTCTTCCGAAAGAATTCACTTATTCGGCTAAACTGTCCCATACTGACTTTCTTCGTGCGGTCCGTATGGCAAGTGTATTTTCCTCCCAGATGAGCGGAGAAATGAATGTCTCGGTTTTTCCTGAAAAAGGAGAAATATGGATTTCGGCCCGTTCTTCGGATATAGGAGAGAATAAGACGGTAATCCACGGTGAAATTACCGGAGGGGAGTCGATACAGATATCATTCAATCCTCGATACGTGATCGATGGCCTAAATTCACTCTCGTCGGAGAAGATCCTTTTCCTTCTTAATTCCTCGTCGACTCCTGCGGGATTTCGTATGATTGACGGGAATGATGTTGTTGATCAGGCATATCTATATATCGCTATGCCGATACGGAAATGATGTTATGTCGAATAAACTGAAATATTGTGAGATTTGAGAGGGATACTCAGCGCGAGGGAGGAGAACGTTCTTTTTTCGCTTGTACACTATCCAGAGTCTCCCTCTTTGTCTCAAAGAGGGGATAAGGGAGATTGGGTTTATATGGATATCGCAGTATGAAAGAGCGCTGGATGTGTAGGAATATTTCATGGATCCTGGGTCAACCAGTATACACCAGTCATAAGCCCAGGGTGACAGCACTCTTTCATGGCGTCATGTATATAGTTTTTTTAGAAAGTACTGGATTGCCACGGTCATGAATAGATGTATTCGTTCCCTCGCAAAGACAGGACAAAATAAAACGCGTAATCAGCTTCTGTGAGTAGTATATAAGTTGGTTCTCTGATGATTTTCCTATGAAACGGATTGGTGACATGATGACGGCGCCGAAAAACGACCTTTCTTCGGTAAGAAGACGAAAAAGGGTCGTTGCGGATGAAAAAACTATTTTTTTTCTCTCGGAAAAAGCGATACGTGAGCTGTATGGCGTTCGTGGACGGGAGAATATCTCTCCGCGATACTGGAAAGACGGAAAACTCTTCTTTTCCTGCCGAAGTCCATTGTGGGCGAATGAATTATGGATCACTCGGGATGCTTTTCGTGATCATATTAATCAGGAGCTTGGATATGATGGGGTGAAAGAGATAAAAACTTCGGAATAATCTTAAAATCATCTGAATTATGTATCAATTTCGTTGGTTCAGGAAAAAAGATGATAATGTAACTATTCGGTATGATAGGGTATTCCCAGCGGTAAAACGATGGAAAAATGAAAAATCCGGAGGTGTGAACTCCGGATTTTTTCAATCCAAGACAGGCTTATAGCTGTACCCAACTCACCAATACGCCCTTCGAATCATTTGATTCATTCCCGTTGTTATCCTTCACGGTCGCTTCCACTTTTACCGAAGAACCGTTTTTACCACCCGCATCGTATGACGCGGAGAAGGAATCGTTGCTCCCGGAGTACAACTGCTTCCCGTCAACCGAGACGGTGAGGGTGTCGACGCCATACGGAGCATCTGTCCTTATGTTTATCGTAAAGGATTGCCCAGCGCTACCTGGAGCGGAAATCGAGACACTCGGCTTGAATTTCGAGAAGTCGCTTTCCTTACAGTCATCCTGAGGGGCTTCCATATTGATATCCCCTTTCCCTTTATTATCCTTATACCACGCCTGCACACCATCCTCCCATTTCTGGTATTGTGGGTCGCTTGCTGGTTTGTCGGGTTGCTTTCCGAGCGGGTCGGTGCGATCGACGTAGTATAAGATGTCATGGACGTTCACGAATGTTTTCTTCGTCATCTCGCTGTCAGGACAGTATTTGTTCGCGAGACAATACGAATTCTTGTTTCCTGGAATCTGGCAAACCTTTAAATCCTCCGTCTTATCCAGCTGGCCGTTTAAGAGCGGTTTTTTCATCCAATCCTGATCCTTATTCTCGTCGAGAAAGGTATTCGAATCGTAGGCCGGGAACTTCTCGATCTGCTGATTCTTCAGGGCGGAATCCATGAACTTTCGGAAAATCGGCGCCGCGACGACGATACCGTCCGATCCGGCCGTCATCGGGGTATTGTCGTTGTTTCCCGCCCAGACGCCGACCGCGAGCTGTGGGGTGAAGCCGACCGTCCATCCGTCACGGAACTCATTCGTGGTGCCGGTCTTGGCCGCTACGGGACGATCGTCGAACCGGAGGGGGTTATTCGTCCCGAAGACGGGTGCGCGGAAGTCGTTCGTGGACATGATATAATCGAGCATCGCGACATACTTCTCATCGACGACCCGCTGTCCTTGTGAGTCCTTGTATTCCTCGAGTACGTTTCCTTTCGCGTCCTCGATCCGAAGGATAGCCGTCTTGTCGCGTCGTACGCCGCCTTGTGCAAGCGTAGAATACGCATTCACATGATCAAGGAGAGTGATTTCGCCGCCACCGAGAACGAGGGAGAGACCATAGCGGTTCGGGTCGTTCAGGCTGGTGATGCCGAGGCTTTTCGCAAACGTGACCGCATCTTTCGCGCCGACGAGATAAAGTGTCTTCACGGCGGGGATATTCAGGGACTGCGCGAGCGTCTCTTTCATCGGCATCGGGCCGTTGAATTTTCCGTTGTAGTTCTGTGGCTTGTAATCTTTCCCGTCATCAGTACTGAAGTTTGTCTCGGTATCATAGAGGATCGTCTCGGGACTGTATCCCTTCGTGAAAGCGTCGAGGTAGACATATGGTTTAAAGGAAGAGCCTGGTTGTCGTTCAGCCGTCGCCACGTTCACTTGGCCATCGATTGATTTGTCGAAGTAGTCCCGGGAGCCGACCATAGAAAGGATCTGCCCGGTCTTCGGGTCCATGGCGACCAAGGCGGCGTTTTCCGCATTCGATTTTTTCTCGTTTACGATAGCCTGGTCATGGACGATTTGTTGCGCTGTGTTCTGCATATCCCAATCAAGGGTGGTGTAGACCTTGAGGCCCATCGTCTCGATGGCGTTCTCGCCGTATTTCTGCGAGAGATAATCCTTCACGTACATGACGAAGTGTGGCGCGGCGATGATATCCTTCTGCGCCTGGACCTTGTCGAGCGTCTTTATAGCGATGGCGGCATCTGCCTGGTCTTGGGTGATGTAGCCAAGCTTCGCCATCTGTTGAAGCGCTTTGTTCTTGCGCGCGATGAGAGTATCGGTATGTGAGCCGTACGGGGAGTAATACGTCGGCGCATTCGGGAGCGAGGCGAGGACCGCTGATTCGTCAAGAGTGAGGTCTTTGGCGGACTTTCCGAAGAACGTCTGCGCCGCCGCCTCGATGCCGTAGGCGTTGGATCCGTAGGGAATCTCGTTCAGATACATCCCGAGGATCTCATCCTTGCTGAATTTCTGCTCGATCTCGAGGGAGAGGATGACTTCCTTGATCTTCCGTATAAAGGTCTTCTCGTCTGTCAGAAGCGAATTTTTCACGAACTGTTGCGTGATCGTGGATCCACCCTGAGCCGCTCCGCCTTGTGAGACATCCTTAAAGATAGCCCGGAGGATGGACGAGAACATGATGCCGTGGTGGGTATAGAAACTTTGATCCTCGAGTGAGAGAGTCGCTGCCTGAACACTTTTCGGGATATCAGTGATGGGAACGACCGTCCGCTTTTCCTCGCCGTGGACGTCGTAGAGGAGGTGTTGGCCGGTGCGGTCATAAATCTTCGTCGACTCCGGAATGACGCGGGAGTTGATTTTTCCCGGGCTCGGGAGATCCTTGGCAACCCATGCGAAAATCGCGAACACGGCGACGACCGATGCGCCGAATCCCCATAAGATGATGCGTCCGAGTATGCGCGGCCACTTCTTCTTCCCGACCTCGGAAAGTGTCCTCCAGCCGTCTTTTGACGGTTTGAAGCGAAAAAACGGGTTTTTCATAAGCAAAAATCAGCTTCGTAGGCTGATTTTACCACGGAACAGGGAAGAATTCAATGATTACTTCCGAAGAATGGCTTCATATAACGAGAGGTATTGGTCCGCCATTGTTCGGCTGTCGAAATATCGTTCTGCGAAAGTGCGGCATACCTTACGGTCGAAAGGCACCGTTTTTGCCGCCGTGACGAGCTCCTCGATCGAATCCGAGAAAGCACCTATCCTTCCCATATATCCTGCGAGGATTGAATCGTTGATCGGCGTTCCTATGATCGGTGTTCCGCATGCGAGCGCTTCCATGACCACTAATGGAAAGGTAAGTAAACCGCCGATGATCGGGGAAATGAGCGCTTCGGAACCGCGGATCGCTACGAAGAGTTCCTCCTGCGACACTTGTTCATGGAAAACGATATCGTCTCCGAGAAGAGGTTTTATCCTTTGTTCGAAATATTCCCGACGATTCGGAGAGTTGCCGACGCGACCATATATGTCCAATTTCTTATTTGCCGCCCTCGCTATCTCTATGGCGATATGGATGCCTTTCGGTTCAGTGATTCTTCCGATACAGATAAGTCCGTTTCCGGGTGTGAACGACGGTATGATATGTTTCAGTGGAATACCGTTCCTGATCATGGCTGTTTCCGGTGAATCCAATTTTCCGGCCCTTCCTGGGGAGATGGCGACAGGGACGGTACCGACCTTGAGTAACTGGTCGAAGTCGCGTGAGAGGATCCGATTATGAAGCGTGACAATGCACGGAGTATCCGTCACGGAGCGTATCGATGCCGCGTATCGTTGTGAGTGGATATGAATGATATCGAAGTCGTCACTGTCGTTGACGATTCGGAACAGATTCGAAAGATTGAGATTCCGCCGTTCATTCTCGGTTTGACGATCGAAATCGGATATGTTCCAGAGACTTTCGGGGATGGTGACGACATGCTTTGCGGATGTTTTCCAGTCACCCGGAGCGTAGAGGGTCACGTTCACGCCCTTTTCCACGAGCGCCTCGGTCAGATTGGAACAGACGACCTCCGGTCCGCCGACCTGTCCGAAGGAAGGCGCTATCTGTGCTATTCGCATAGGTCTAGTCGAAAAGCGAAAGGAACGAACCGAAGTACGCCTCCTTCAGATCAGGTGTCCCCACGATCCGGAGCAGGTCGAAGCCGGGAGTCGTGTTCATTTCGATGAAGAAAGGCTTTCCTTTGATATCGAACATGAAGTCCAGTGAGTAATTGGTCCGGTCGAATACGTCCGTCTTCTGTCGTATTTTTCCGGTGAGCGCCAGACATTCAGCCGGTATCTTTTCGAGCGGCACGATCTTCGCGACGGCACCCTGGTGAAAATTCGTGAAAAGCGAGCCGGGCTTCGCGATCCTTGAGAGTGCATACATGAGCTCCTTTCCCACATACACGAGGCGGAGATCGGCGACTTCGCCCTGGTCGGAGAAACCCGGAATTCCCGCAGTCTCTATGAATTGCTGGACGAGTACGGGAAACGACAAAGAGAGACCCTCGGTTATCTCCTTCTTCGTACCGATGAAGACCTCTTTTCCGCCGGATCCGTATATCTGCTTCACGACCGCGGTTTTCGAACGGATGGCATCAAGAGCGGCCGAAAGCTGGCCGGCGTTTTCGGCAAGATATGAGACGGGCATGAATTCATCGAACGCGAGGTATTGTGAGAGTTTGTTGTCAAACGCCGTGCGGAAGAGAGGGGAATTGATGACTGGGATACGATCCGCGATCCTCATTTTCAGTCCGAAGAGGTCGTAGTCGCGCTTTCCGGCGACCTTGTCGAAAATGGCGTCGGGAACGATCGGTGACTCGACTTTCTCCCATCCCGATTCCGAAAATGTCCAACCCTTCGTGAAACAAAAGCGCTCGGAATCGAACCAAGATGTACTCGAGCGATAGACCTGCCAACCCTTCAGGGACGCGGACAGATAAAATTCCTCGAAAGACACCCTGGTTTCCGGAGCGTCCGCGAGCGGTATGGATTTGTCCCAGTCGTCAGAATCATAGATGACCACCATCGATTTCATACGGGAGTTCCTTAAATGAATTATGAATACGACGTTCTCGGCACGTCCTACCGATGCCTACTTGTTCACGTCAATAAGAAACCGTTTCAAGCTGTTTCGGCCGATGATCACAGGATACTGGAGGTGAGACCTGCTGGCAATCGTCATTTTCGGATTCAGCTCTATCGAATCAAGTATGAGTTGGCAACGCACCTTCGGTCTGAAGCTGATCCCGTTCGAGGACGATACGAAGACGATATCTTTCAGGTCCTCATGCTTTCCGAGGTATTCCTTCCTGAGTGATTCCTGGATGACGAACGCCTCTTCGTCCGTCCGCGCCGATGCGCTTCTTACCGAATCGAAGAAATCGATCACGTCGCCGAAGCCGAGCTCGCGGGCGAGGTCGGTGTCGATCGAGGTGGAGTCCGCGCCGGTGTCGATTTTCGCGTCGACGACGATCTCCTTCCCATCCTTCCCGATGAGCTTCACCTTCTCGACTGCGCCGATAACATGCTTTCCGGAGAGTTCCTCGATCTCTTCCTCGATCTCGCCGCCGAAGAGATTTTTGCCAAGGAGGATGCCACGCTCGGTTGTTTTCACCTTGAGTCCCTTTACCCGGTCGAGCCGGCGTTTGAGTCCGGTGAGGTTCGCGATCTGGATGGAAAGGCCGGGGCGCGCGTTGAGCTCGAGGAGGACGGGTCCGCGGTCGCGGTCGATGGCGATATCCGCTCCGAGGAAGCCGAGTCCGGATACGGCCTGCGATTCGACCGCGATGCGCAGGATCTCGTTCCAATACGGGATGCGGATACCAGAGAGCGCGAGGCGGGTCTTCGGGATATATTCGATGATATGCGACTTTCCGACGACGGCGCTCGTGGTGGTGCCGGTCGCGAGGTCGATGCCGGTGCCGATGGCGCCCTGCTGGAGGTTCGCCTTCCCGTCGGATTCGCGGGTCGGGAGTCGGAGCATGGCCATGACAGGGACGCGGTTGAAGACGATGACTCGGATATCGGGGATGCCTCGGTAAGCGTACGGCTTGAACAATTTAAGGAGTTTCAGGCGCTCCTCGAAAAAGGCGATATCCGGCGTATTCGTGAGTGAGAATGATCCGTCGAGGATATTTCGGATATGCGTCTTCAGGTCTTCGATGGTCACGATCGATCCGCTCGCCTTGACCCACGCGTCGGTCCGTCCCCGTTTGCGTCCATAGACGATGAGGATGCCTTCTCCGCCGAATCCGCGGTTCGGCTTGAGCGCGAAGCTTCCTGGAAGCGAATCCCAGTTGAACGAATCGAGTTCGGCATGCGTCCTGATGCGGGCGATGAGATCCGGAACAGGAAGACTGTTTTTCCTGAGGAGGCGCTTCGCGAGGAGCTTGTTGTCCGCGAACTCGCGTCCGCGCTTTCGGTTTAAGGGGCGGACGTAGTCGAGATTCCGGGCGTTCATTCCCAGGATCTCGCGACTGTTTTTGAGCAGGGCGAACATAGGCTACTTCTGGCTCAGGATACGGGAAAACCGGACGTACTCGGAGAGTCTGAGCCCGGTCCACTTGCCAAGGAGGATGTTGAGCGGGATTGTCAGGAGGACGGTCCACGGATAGGCAAGGATGAAGAGGATGAAGGCCGGCCAAGAGATAAGCGCGTAGCCGACGAGTGATATGCCAAGCGTTTCCGCGGCGAGAATAAGGGCTGCCTTGGTGCCTTTTTCGAGCTGGACGGCGACGAACTTTTCCGTGATGGTGATCATGATGAGGAGTGGAAAAATCGAGACCCCTGCCAAACCGGTCCGGTTGAAGGCTCCGCCGATAAGGAGAATGCCAAGCATGGAAAATGAGATGATAGAAAGGGTGATGGCCACCCGGGGGAGATAAAGGAGCCGGGATCGACGGAGCGCGTAGCGCGTGATCATGCCGATGAAGATGACGCTCACGAAGATGGCGATGCCGTACTTGAGGCCGTTCGGATCGAATGCCAGGAGTGCGAACGTGATGATGGACGGCGTATAGATACCAAAGGCCTTGATGCCGACAACTTGACGGAAGAATGAGGCGAGGGTAGCCACGACCGGAAGTAGGAGTAGGAGCGCCATCGTCTGTGCGGGCACATTCTGATCGACGATGAATTGCGTAATCGGACTGTATTCCATAAGGGAGGTGTTATGAGAGAGATATTGAGCTTGGTATCGTTTCGCAGGTTATACGACACGTGAATTTATCCGGCTTGCAGAATCCGGCGCGTCTTTCGTGAGAATGCGTGGCATAAGGCGATAGCGATCGCATCCGCGGTATCGTCCGGTTTTGGAATAGCGGAAAGATGGAGAATGTTCTTCGTCATCAGTTGCACCTGTCGCTTATCTGCGCTCCCATAGCCGGTGACCGACTGTTTGACCTGATTCGGCGTATAACCAGCAATAGTAACACCAAAACGTCGAAGCGTCAAGAGGATGACACCGCGGGCCTGAGCGACCGTTATTGCCGTCTTCACATTCGTGGAAAAAAACAGTTCTTCGACGGAGGCTTCCTTGGGAGTGTGGAGTCTCAGGATAGTTTCGAGCTCGTCGGCGAGGGTCAATAACCGCTCAGCCGGATCGATACCCTTCTCGGTAGTGATGTGTCCGTAGGCAATCGCGGAAAGGATCCCTTTGTTCTCCTCGATGATACCCCATCCGATGATGGCCGTTCCGGGATCGATGCCGATGATTCTCATAGTGAAAAGTGTAAAACGAAAAGTGTAAAATATTTAAAAACGAGTGCGCTTCAGAAATACGTGTTTGTGGTAGTCTTCAGTTTTTCACTTTCGACTTTACGTTTCCAGGTTGTCCCACACGGTCTGTACGTCCTGATGATCCTCGAGCACCTCGAGAAGACGGTCGAGCGACGTGGTGTCTTCGGGAGAGAGCGTTGTTTTCTGTAGGGGAAGGCGTGAAAGGTTGGCGGACAATACTTGGAAGCCGCTCTTTTCGAGTGATTCCTTCACTGTTTGAAGGTCTTCCGGTTTCGTGTAGACGAATAACGACTCTTCCTCCTGTTCCACATCTTCAGCACCAGCCTCGATGGCGGAAAGTTCGCTTTCATCCGGATCCTTTCCGGTAAGGGATATTTCGATTTCCCCGACGGGCCGAAAGAGAAAAGAAACAGATCCTTCCGCAACGATCTTGCCACTGTTCTTCGTGAGGAGGGTGCGGATCTCACCGAATGTCCGATTTCGATTATCGGTCGCGGTGCCGATAAGAAGCGCGACTTGTCCCGGGCCATACGCCTCATAGACGAGTTCCTCGAACACGCCACCGTCCTTGAGTTCGCCGGTGCCACGCTTGATGGCTTTCTCGATCCGGTCCTTCGGCATATTCGCACCACGAGCCGTGTCGATGGCGAGTCGGAGTCGGAAGTTCATATTCGGATCGCCACCATAGCGGGCGGCTATCGTGACCATGTTTCCGAGCTTGGTGAAAACGGACGCCCGTTTCGCATCCGTAAGCGCTTTCTTGTGCCGTATTCCGGCCCAGTGTGAGTGTCCTGACATACAATCAACAATCAACAATCAACAATCAACAATCAACAATCAACAATCAACAATCAACAATCAACAATCAACAATCAACAATCAACAATCAACAATCAACAATCCAGTATAGCGTGAAAGAAGATTTGTTTCAAGGCGTTGTCAACGGGAGATGGAGAGGTTTCCTTTCGAAGGGATTTCGGAGACATCCGCGTCGGAAGCGGCTTCGTGTCGGGCTCGGCCCCGTTCGGCCAGCTTCATGATAAGGTCTTTCACGCCGATCGGATTCGGGACATTACGAAAGATGAAACGGGGACTTTCTCCGGCGGTCTGTACGAGAACGTCGCCGTAGTCGAGGATGCTCGGAATGAATCCGTTCACCTCACTGGTCACATCCTGGACCGTATGGAATCGGAGCTCGCTGACACGGCGCGTGAAGAGGTCTTTCTGTTCGATGTTCACGATGCGTTCGTCCGTGATGATCCAGACGTCGAAATAGACATCGATCCAGATGAGGAAGAGCGTGATCCAGAGGAAAAGGAGGAAAGAGTTCTCGAGGAAGAAAAAGATCGCCGCGTTCGGACTCCCGATAATTCCAGGAAAGAGAATCGGGATGATGATGAACCCGCCAAGCAGGAGGACAGATAGGAAAACGGATAGGAAAAGATGCGTGAATAGGTCGAACCAGTGCCGGTGATAGACGGCGAGAACCTGCTCTTCGTCATGTTTGCCTTGGAAGCGGATGCCGGAGAAATCGCTCATAATACGTTTCAATAACGGGAAGAAACCGAGGGGAACGATGGAAAGGTCGCAGTGGTCGAGAACAGCTTATTCCAGTCGACCTGGGAAAAGATGACCGCGTTCGTGAGGAGAAGAAAGAGGAATACGCCCGCGAAAACGGAAACGACGGCAAGCGCGTTCTTTTTGGAGAGGGAGTACCGGAGGATATGATAACAGATATATACTCCGACGACGGAGATGCCGAGGAGGAGGATGAGATAGAACAGGTGGATGATCGTTGTCATAGGAGTTTTGATTGATGGTCTTCGGGAACAGGGAGTCCGACATGTGTGAATCCGTCCGGGGTAACGACTCGACCCCTCGGGGTGCGAATGAGGAAGCCAAGCTGGATGAGATACGGCTCATAGACGTCCTCGATAGTCTCCGTTTCTTCGCCGGTGACGGCCGCGATAGCCTGGACGCCGGCTGGACCGCCGTTGAACTTCTTCGCGATGGCGGTGATGATATTGCGGTCGGTCGGCTCGAGGCCGATCTCATCGACTTCGAAAAGCGTGAGTGCCTCGCGGGCGACTTCGCGTGTGACGCGTCCGCGGTCGTGTATCTCGGCGAAGTCACGGACCCGTTTCAGGAGCCGGTTCGCGACTCGCGGCGTCTTGCGACTGGCGGCGGCGATCGCGTCCGCGCCACCTTCGTCTATAGGAACATCGAGAATCCTTGCCGAGCGGGTGATGATCTTGCACATCTCGTCGTGCTCGTAGAATTCGAGACGGTTCGTCGATCCGAAGCGGTTCCGAAGCGGGTTCGATATGGAACCGAGGCGGGTGGTCGCCCCGACTAAGGTGAACCGTGGCAGGTCAAGCTGGATCGTCCGTGCGGATGGCCCCTTGCCGATGATGATATCGAGCTTGTAATCCTCCATCGCCGGGTAGAGCACCTCCTCGATAGTCTTGTTGAGCCGGTGGATCTCGTCGATGAAGAGTACATCGCCTTCTTCGAGATTGGTCAGGATGGAGCCGAGATCGCCGACGCGCTCAATGGCCGGACCGGACGTGATGCGGATATTGACGCCCATCTCACGGGCGATGATGTTGGCGAGTGTCGTCTTGCCGAGACCGGCCGGACCGTAGAGGAGGACATGATCGACGCTTTCCTGGCGTCGTTTTGCGGCCTCGATGAAGATGCCGAGATTCCGTTTGATTTTTTCCTGGCCGACGTATTCGCCGAAAGAGCCCGGTCTGAGGGTAGTTTCGAGGACGACGTCTTCGTCTTCCACTTCGTTTTTCTCAGGAGAAGTGATGGTAGTCATTATGCCTTTCGTAAGCCGTGCTGAAGGTGTTACATTGCCATTCTACCACTTCTTGACAGTATTACAAACCTATGCTAGGATTGAAGGTCGCGTTGAGAAAAACGGACGACATTCCAAGGGCTCTTTCACCTGCAGGCGAATTGGGGATTACTATCTTTTATCCTCAAGACCGGGGGCTTACCCTCGCGCTTACCGTTCTCCGCATATCATGCGGGTAGCGGCAAGCGCGAGACGTCCAGACATGGGTTGGGTGGTTTCGGCTGCGCTCCTCCTCGACACTGTCCCTTCCCGAGATGTCCTTGACGTTTCGGATTGCCTGCAGCTGAATGATCCTTCGGGATAGAAGCCCTGCCTCCGCGAGAGGCGGGGCTTCTTTTTGCCGATACTACACGAGTCAAATGTTATTATGAAAAAAAGAATAGGAACCGGTTATCAGGCACAAAAGACCGTTCGTGGAGAAAACGAAGGTGTTACGGTCCGTCGTTCGTCCGCCGGACTCGGACTTTTTGCCACTCGTGCGTTTATGTCGGGTGAGACCGCCATCGAATATGTTGGAAACCGGATTGCCGCGTGCGAGGAGGCCGGCCGGACCAACCGGTATCTCTTTCAGGTGAATATGAAATGGGATATCGACGGAAGCCCGCGGTGGAATATCGCCCGGTATGCGAATCATTCCTGTCGTCCGAACTGTGAGGCATTGAACCGGCGAGGGCGCATCTTCATCGTGGCCCGTCGGCGCATCCAACCGGGCGAGGAATTGTGCTACGATTATGGACGTGAGTATGTGAATGAGTTCATCCGCCCACACGGCTGTCGGTGCGTGAAGTGTTGCGAATCGAAAAAAGACCCCGTCATATAGCAGGGTCTTTTTACTTTCCTTCGCTATTCGTCCGTGACGCGGCGGATTTCGTCGAGAGTCGTCCGACCCTCGAGGACGGCGAGTATGCCGTCGACCGGAAGGGGAATCATGCCGTTCTTGACGGCGGTCGAATTGATTTCCGACGTGAGCGCGTTTCCAGTGATGAGTCCTTCGATATCGGCATCGTTGAGGAGGACTTCCGAAAGGACGACCTGACCCGAGAATCCGACGCCGTTACACTGTGGACAACCGACGGTTCGGAAGACCTTATTCCTATCCGTGATGCCTTTGAGGAAACTTTCGGGAGCTTTTTCAAGGATACGTCCTATCATTGCCGATTCCTCCTCGGTCGCAGAGTCTTCCTTGCGACAATGTTGGCAGAGCCTTCGGACGAGGCGCTGCGAGATGAAGCAGTTCATCGCGTTCGCAAGATCGTCGGCCGCGACCCCCATGCCGAGGATGCGGGAGACGGCCCCGGCAGCGCTATTGGCATGGACGGTCGAAAGGACGAGGTGTCCGGTAACGGCGGCCTGGATCGAGATGACAGCCGTCTCCTCGTCTCGGATTTCTCCAAGCATGAGGATATCCGGGTTCTGCCGGAGTAAGGCCCGAAGCGCACCGGCGAATGTGTATCCTTCCTCCTCGTTCACCTGGGTCTGTAGGATGCCGGGTAGCTGGTATTCAATCGGGTCCTCGACGGTGATGATCTTTACTTCAGAGGTATTGAGTTTGGAAAGGACACTGTAGAGCGTCGTCGTCTTTCCGGAACCGGTCGGACCGACGTTTACGATCATCCCGTTCGGTTTACGGAGGGCAGTATTGATCCGGTCCAGGTTCTCCTTTCGGAATTCGAGCGAATCGAGTGAAAGTTTGACGGAAGAACCGCCAAGAATCCGCATCACGGCTGTCTCACCGTAGCCACCAAGGATGATGGAGAGGCGGACGTCCGTTTTTCCCGGTCTGATATCGTCGAACGGTTCTTCTACTGAGAGGGAAAACCGACCGTCGACGACACCGGATCGTTCCCCGGTCTTCAGTCCGCTCCAGAGCTTGATTTCGCCGAGAATGGACGGGTAGATGTTCTTCGGGATCGAAAGGACGGTCTGTAGGATGCCGTCGATTCGGAATCGGACGAAAATGACATCGTCCGCGGGCTCGAGATGTACGTCTCCGGCATGGAGTATGAGCGCCGCCGCGAAAATAGACCGGAGCATGTCGCTATCCTTGAGTCCGGACGCGTATTTTTGGAATATTTCAAAAGAGGCGAGATTTTCCTTCGCTGCCGTGAGTGCCGAGGCCGATATGACTGACGCTTTGGAAAGGAGGCTCGGCATGAGTTCCTCGTAGATCTCTTGCATGGTATCCTTTTGTCCGGTCGAACGCCAGACTTCCTCGAGGGTCGTTATGCCTCGGATTGCCTTGACGATTCCGTCTTGGAGCATGGTGACCATGCCGTCTTCGATCGCCGCACGCATGATTTCGCGCTCCGTTCCCATGTTCAAAATGAGTTCCTCGATCGGCTTCGTGATCGTGAAGGCTTCGAGGATGCTGATCCGGCCGTGGTAGCCGGTCAAATTGCATTTCGGGCAGCCGATCGGTTTCCAGAGCGCATTGATCTCGTGAGGAATCTCGATATGCGCCTTCGGCGAGATGACGGAGAGAACTTGGCGGATGGAGTCGATCGTTTCCTTGGCCGGTTCGTATGATTCTTTGCATTCGGTACAGAGCGTCCGGACCAGCCGTTGTCCGATGATGATGTCTGTCGCCGAGGCGATGAGCGAGGGCTTTACGCCGAGTTCGATGAGCCGACCGATGGCGCCTGGGGCGCTGTTGGCATGGACCGTCGAAAGGAGGAGGTGTCCGGTAAGGGCAGCATTTACGGAAATATCCGCCGTTTCCTCGTCGCGGATTTCACCGACGAGGATGACGTCCGGATCTTGGCGGACGATGGCTCGAAGTGCCGCCGCAAAGGTATAGGATTTATCTTTCGAGACCTCGGTCTGAACGATGCCGGGGAGCTGGTATTCGATCGGGTCCTCAATGGTGATGATTTTCACCTCGGGCTTGTTGATGGAATGGAGAAGGCTGTAGAGCGTGGTCGTTTTTCCGGAACCGGTCGGACCCGTATTGAGGATCATCCCATGTGGCTTGTTCACGGCATGAAGAACCTTCTCGAGCGTCTCGCCTTCGAGGCCGAGCAGTCGTATATCCAGAAGGACGCTGTCGGCGTTCAAGATACGCAGGTTGATGCTTTCGCCATGACTGCCCGGGATGATGTTTACCCGGAGATCGACTTTCTTGCCGTCGATCTCGATGCCGAAGTGGCCATCTTGGGAGCGATCCCGGACATTGATCTTCATCTTTGAAAGCATCTTTACCCGCGACAGCGTGAGGCGGTAGATATCCTTGGAAATATCACCGACATCCTGTAAAACGCCATCGATGCGATACCGGAGCCGTACGGTGTCGACCTCGGGCTCGATGTGGATATCGCTCGCGCGGAGTTTGTTCGCCCCGGCGAGGATAATCTCTATCGTCTGGGATATGGAAATAGTGGAGGAATTTTTCAGTTTGAGCAGCTCGCTGAAATTTTCCTCGAACTGCCGGAGATCCTCGCCGGAGAGTGAGACCTTGAGCAGGTCCAGGTTCTTGAGGAGGGGGACGGTCTTATAGACGTGCCAGACCTTCTCAAGCGACTGCATCGAGACGACATACGGTTCGATCGTCCATCCGCGCTCCTCGGCGAGCATGTCCACGAATGCCGTCGCTTCCCCGTCTTCCGGATTTGCGAACGCGACACGGACGACTTTCTTCGTCTTGTCGAAAACAGCGATGCCGAGCCGTCTCGCCTCTTCTTCCGGGATAGCGGTCACCTGTCCGGGATCCGCCGGGAAGACATTGAGGTCGAGATACGGAAGACCGATCGAGGCGGCATACCGGGAAGCTTCCTGTTCCTTTGATTCTCCCTCGAGTTGGTGGAGAACGGTCGTGGTTTTCTTCGCTTTTGCGTCTTTCCAATCCTGTGATGTATTCTGGATGACTTGGACCATAAAGTTTCGTGTTTAGGATGTGCGCGGGACATGCCTCGCGACGGGAGTATGAAAAAAACCGCCTTCACTCACCTTCCATGTACATTGTACCGGAAAAGGGATGAAAGCGGAATGTTTTACGGATAGCTCTTCGTTGGATCCGGCTAGGCTAAGACGAGCGTCGAATTGATCCGGTTAGCTATATAACCCGGATAAGCCTTATCTATCGCCAGCCCTATTTTTTTGAGAAATGAATGCCATGAGTCTCGCTCCTTTTCGGATTTGAAAGCATGTCTTACCTGACACGCGAACAGGTCCTTCGTGAGAGTAAGCACGAGTGGCGCATGTCCATTCGTCACAGCAAGAGTGATTTCTCTTTCAAGGTATTTGGATGGAATTTTCCTGGAAATCCGGTTGTAAGACTTCTTTGCCTGTTCCCCTCTGTTGTCGAGGACAAACCAGGACGCCGGTGTGTTCGGGGCTGGTACGAACGCTACGCTGAACCGATCCCGCCACACGATTTCGTGTCCGCGATCCGAAATGCCGATCTGGCCTTCTTTTCCCAAGACGGCAATCCAGGTGGCAGACGTATTTTTTTGGGGAACCATGAACGAACGGTAGTACAGGTAGGTGTTCGTTTCCGGCAATTGTATGACAGCCGGCATTAACAGATGATGTGTTTCTTTTTTTGGATCAAGATTCGTGAGAATCGTATTCAGGATGTGATTGGCGCTGGCGCATGTCGCGCATGTTTTCTGATGGGAGGGAGCGTTCATCATGATGTCAGGGGTTTTGAGGGTTGACAAAGGATGGTAAGGAACGAAAAAAAGCATGGAAAGCCATGCTTCACGGAGATGATAACTGGAAAATGCGGAAAATGTCAAACGGTCGGACGAAAGCCGGTCTCGTTTCGGATCGCGTCCAAGAGCCCCGCTTCCGCGTCGGGTCCTGCCGGAAGAGGGAGCGCAAAGGAAAGCATATCTCCGCGAAGGCCGGCTCCCGGGATCCTGGCGGCGAGCGTCGCCGCGACACCCGCTTCCGTGGCGCGTATGATGACAGCGGACACTGTCGGCGATTCGGGGTAGATTGCCGCGAAAAGTGTTCCTGAAGAGAAATTGGCGCGAACCTTGTCGAGAATTTCGGGAAGGTCCTCGGGCCTGGTACGACTCTGGATAAAATCGTCGAGCGAGAGCGTCGCATACGCGAGACGGAGCCCCTCGTCCCACTTGAGGGCTGACATGAACCGTCCCCAGAGCCTGAGGACGCCGAATGGCTGTGTCTTGTAGAGGGTAAGGACGATCTTCTCACGGTCGGCGCCGAGCTCGATGAGCCGGGAGGCGGATTGGAGAGCCTTTGGGGTCGTATTTTTTCGCTGGAAACTCTCGGTCGCGGCGATGATACCGGTAAGAAGACCTTCGGCGACCGTCTCGTCGATGCCGGTCTTGTCGGTTGAGGAAAGGGTCTCAAAAAGGATCTCGGCAATCGAGGATGCCGTCATGTCGACCAGGTTCACCTGCCCGAAGTGTTCATTCCCCGCGGACGTGTCGATATTCACTATCGGAATCTCATAGAAGATATCCGGGTTCTCGACATAGAGCGAGCCGAGCGCTTCTTTGTCCGTGGCGCCGATCACGAACGCGACATCGTACTGGAGTCGGGCCGGGATGAAGGAAAAATCACGCGGATCGATGGTTCCTCGTTCGGGGGTGATGTGAATACGGAACTCGTCCCCGACTTGTTCGCTCCGAGCACTGAGGATCGGATTCCGTTCCGTATTGAATGACAGGACGAATTCACGCGTCCCAGAAAGCGAATCGAGCGCGTCTCCCGGCGTTCCGAGGAAGCCAAGTTCGTTCGCATGGGCGGAGAAATCATCGCCAGCGATAGTCACTTGTTTGCCGAGCTTCGCGACGAACCGCTCAAGCGCGAGTGCCGAGGCGACCGCGTCTTTCGACGGATGAGCCGGAAGGAGGATGAGCGGATGGACGCTCTTTCGGATGAGTTCGGCGAACTGGCCGGTCGGGGAGAGGGACATAGGCGGGAAAGGCTGAGAAGATCAGAGGTCGGTATTCGCAGCATCTCCGGAACCCCTCTTCATATACGCCGGAAAACGCCTGTGAAGAGGTAAAATAGCAGGGAAAAACGGTCGTGTCAAATGAAGGGAGAGAGTCGAAAGTTAAAAGTTGAAAGTGTTAGAAACAAAAGATGGAAGCTATAAATACATATCACAGTATGAAAGAACACTGGACGTGTAGGAGTATTTCATGGATCCCGGGTCAACCGGCATACGCCAGTCATAAGCCTGGGATGACAGCACTCTTTCATAGTGTTATGTGTATATCTCGCACATCTGCTACTATTAAGGAGGAGATAACCTCAAAAGAACATGTCTGAAATCATTTCACGGTCGGAAGAGGAAACGCGGAGAATCGCGGGAACGTTTGTCACAAATATTCCTGCAGGGAGCGTCGTTGCGCTTCGAGGCGATCTCGGCGCGGGAAAAACGGCGTTTTCTGCCGGTGTTTTGGTCGCGCTCGGCGCGACAGGGCCGTTCCCGAGCCCGACCTTCGTTATCATGCACCGCTACGGCCTTTCTGCTCCGTCACCGCAAGGTATCCGCCGTATCTATCACATCGACGCGTATCGTATCAACGATCCGGACGATCTCGCCCGTCTCGGTTTCGAGGAATGGATAACCGATCCGGAAGGACTGGTCCTTATCGAATGGCCTGAGCGGGTTGATTTGTTGCTTCCCGATAATCTCGTCACCATCTCGCTCGAGACCATATCGGAGACGGAGCGGAGGATTTCTTGGCAAAGTTAACCGGTTAATCGGTTAATGTGGAGATGAAAGAATCATAGAAGACAAAAAACGAGGCTCGTGCCTCGTTTTTAGCATCTCTCTCAAATCTCATATCGAGCTGAGAATCCGAAAATTTCGAGCGGGCAGCCGAAATTTCGGAATAGAGTGGTGGTGAGATTTGAGAGAGATACTTACATGACGTCCCTCGTTCTGCAGAGCTGATGGTCACCCGCCATTGACTTGAATGGCGTAAAAATATATAATTATAGTGTAATCAATTAATATTAATAGATACATATATGATGATAGAAAGAAAACTAAGAAATGCTTTAGAGAAGTCATTTCTTCAAAAGGATATGGTCACGCTCTTGTTCGGATCGCGCCAGTCGGGAAAGACGACGCTTCTCAAGGAAATCATAGCGGATTTTAAGGGAGGAGAGGTGGAATACTTCTCGGGTGATGATCTCTTCGTGCAGGAGACATTCGGGCGAAACAGTCTGGACCCGCTTCGGCGGGCTGTTTCAGGGAAGGATATCATCGTCATCGACGAGGCGCAACGTATAGCGAATATCGGGCTGTCGGCCAAGCTGATCGTCGATGAACTCCCGGTCAAGGTCGTGTTGTCGGGGTCTTCCTCTTTTGAGCTTTCGGACAAGGTAAGCGAGCCTTTGACGGGACGCACAAAAACATTTCACCTACACCCGCTTTCGTGGGAGGAGGTCTCTTCGCGATACCGAAAGATGCTTCCGGCGGATGCGCTTGATGATGTGCTCCGGTTTGGCATGTACCCGAAGGCGCAGACGCTTGGGAATGATACGGAAAAGGAATCATATCTTTCCGAATATCTTGGAAATTATCTTTCCAGGGACATATTGATGTTCGGACAGGTCCGCAAACCGAAGAAGGTTCTGGACCTTCTTTCCCTACTCGCCCTGCAGGTCGGGAACGAGGTCTCGGTCGCCGAACTGTCACGGACGCTTTCCTTGAGCCAGCCGACCGTCGAACGGTACCTCGACATCCTGGAAAAGATGTTCGTCATCATAAACGTGCGCGGATTCAGTCGGAATCTCCGAAAAGAGATCTCGAAGACGTCGAAGTACTACTTTGTCGACACGGGCCTTCGGAACGCGGTCATCCGGAATTTCAATCCGATGCGCCTGCGAAATGACGCCGGGGCGCTCTTTGAAAATTGGTTCGTCGTTGAGCGAATGAAGGCGGCCGACAATGCCATGCGGCCGACGAATTTCTATTTCTGGAGGACCTATGACCAACAGGAGATAGATCTTATCGAGGAACGGGAGGGAACGCTCGTCGGATATGAGTGCAAGTATTCTTCGAAAAAGGTCGCCAAGATCCCGGGCGGATGGGCGGCCTCGTATCCTGACGCGAAATTCATCCCCGTTTCCGGCGTCGAAGCGTTTTCATTTCTGGAGAAATAACGACTGCGAGTGAAAAGACAGGCGAATAGAACAAGAAAGAGGTCGAATTAAAGGTTGGAACTGTCCTGGTGGAATATATGACGAAAAAAAACGAGGCTCGTGCCTCGTTTTTTCTGTTCCGTCCCTCGTTCTGCGGACAAGCGGGAGGGGCTTGCCGGTCTCCCGGAAGGAGAGAGATACGTATCATACTAAATCAATACGATTACTGGCACCTTGCAGAAGAGACTCGGTCCCTCACGTGAACTGAAATAGATTTATTTGATTTGGTATCAGATGCCGACGAATTTGTGAAAACTTTCACGGTTTACCAGTGAGATGTCGCTCCCGGAATAGGCTTCCAGGAACACCTTCGGTCGTTTGTACGTATCCTTTTTCCATTTGAATTCGAAGCCGGAGAGGACGCCTCCCTCGTCTTCGACATAGTCGATTTCCTGTTTTTGCAGTGTCCGCCAGAAATACATATTCGGACTTTTATCGTTATTCCTGTTGAATTTTATCCGTTCGCTGATCATGTAATTCTCCCATAGCGCCCCCACGTCCTGCCGGAGTTCCAAAGGATTGAAATTATTGATCAGGGCGTTTCGGACTCCCAAGTCATAAAAATATATCTTGCGCATTTTTTTCAGTTCATTTCGCAGATTACGCGAAAGAGGCGGCAAGCGAAAGATAATAAAGGCCTGTTCCAAGATTCTCACGTAATTCTCGACCGTTATTTTGTTCACTCCGATCAACCCGGCCAACTCGACATACGAAACTTCGGTACCGATCTGAAGCGCCAGCGCCTGGAGCAGTTTGTCCAGAACTTCCGAATGTCTGATGTTTTGATACTCCAAGACATCTTTATAGAGGTAGCTTTGCACGATTTCTCGGAGTCTGTTTTTTGCATCCGCTCCGGCTTCCACGACTTCCGGATACGCCCCGAACAGCATCCTGCTTTCGAGAATCCGTTGGATTTCAAACGGTTTTTGATATTCCTGAGAGAGTTCCTGCAAGGAAAAGGGGAATAAATGAAATTCAAATTTTCTGCCTGTCAGTGGCTCGGAAATCTTATTTGATAAGTCGAAAGAAGACGATCCGGTCGCGATGATCTGAATTTCCGGATAAGTATCCACCAGAAGTTTGAGCGTCAGTCCGATATTTTCAACCCTCTGCGCTTCATCGATCACGACGAGCGTGTAGGGGCTGAGGGTATTTTTTAGCTCGGTCGAAGTCTTGTTCGTCAACTCACTCCGGACGTCCCTATCATCGCAATTCAAATAGAGTGTTTTTTGGGATGAGGCATGTTTTTCCATGATTGCCGTCGCCAGCGTCGTTTTGCCGACTTGCCTGGCGCCATAAATAATGATAACTTTCCCTTTGAATAAGCGATCTTCTACATCTTTTTGAATGGTTCTGACTATTTTCATAGTATTGAAGTGATTATGCTAACCATAATATATACCATTTACGTCACTTAACTGACTTAATTGTATATTATCTTGGTCATTAAGTCAAATCTTTGGGGCGTAAAAAAACGAGGCTCGTGCCTCGTTTTTTCTGTTCCATCCCTCGTTCTGCGGACAAGCGGGAGGGCTTGTCGGTCTCCCGGAAGGAGAGAGATCTTCCGGAGGACCGAGAGAACGTATCCGAATAATCGAATACCGTTCTCGGCCACAGAAGATGGTGGATCCGCGAATGACCTGTACGGGGTCGTATGTATCACGGATCGGCTCGTCCGCAGGACGGGGGAGGGAATCGGGGAAGGTGCGGAAGTGAGTAGCCAGTAGTAAGTAGTAAGTAGTAAGTAGTATGCATATGGGGAGAGAAAGCTTCCAATGTTTTCCCTTACTACTGTCTACCGTCTATTATCTTCTTGCTACTGCTTTTTGCAGTCGCTTCGAATCCTCGAATGGTCCAAGGACTCGAAAAACTGTGCCAGCAGAATGAAAAGAAACCAAGCCTTTCATCTGCTGGCGAATTTCATGAGGAGCTTTGACCAGGGGCAGCTCCTCAGGGGCCCTCTATGTTTTTTATGTGGGAGGATTCCTACGGACACGTCGAACGACGAGACATTCGCCTCCATCGTCGTACATGTCCGATGCAACGACAATTGCCCAGTCCGTGGACCAGGCGACTGTACCCGTCGGCATGGCTGGAATATCGTATGATATTTTCCGATAGCGACCCGCCGGGAGCCCGACGAGGTCGTATCCGAGCGTCGTGTCGAGGAACGGCTCGACATTTGGAGAAAATACCAGCGACGCTCCCTCAACCGCCGTTTCGATGGCTCCGCGGAGGGTTATCTTCCTGGGCACGATTGTGCCTTTGGAGAGCCCTTCCGAAACGGAAGCGATAAAGGCTTCCGCCTCCCGCTCCGTAAGACTTTTCGTTTCGACAGACCCTCCGTCTTCGGGCCCGTCTTCGATCCAGACGGTCACGGAGTAAGCCGCGCCTCCGCCTATCCCGTATTTTTTCACATCTACTTCCATAATCACCTCCTCGCTCCGAAGAGCATATTTTGTTTTCAAAAAATTCGCCACACGGCATCGGACCGGCGAGAGGATGAGAAGACTCTCACCGAACCCAAGGCCATGCAGGAAGTTTGAAACAGAGAGGAAGCAATTTCGATTCGGCTTTCAAAGAACATTTCACTATGAGTATTACTTATTTTTAAAAGAAATACTCAATTGTGAGGGAGAGCATAAACCGAAACTCTCCCTGTTAATCGTTTTTACACTATGCGCTTAATGCGATACAGCGCAGTCTTGCTGTTCGCAGATGCAAACTTTCTTGCTGCCGACGGCAAAGAGAGGAAAGTGCTCTCTTTTCCCGTCGCAGTATCCCACTCTGCTTTTATGGAGTGGGACATAACATCCCAATCCACAGAGAAAAAACGGCCCTCCGTGGCAGAGCCTCTCCAAATGAGACGGACCCTAAATTCCTCTCTCATTATGGAGACATCTGGGTAGCCGTCATCACCCGAGTAGGCGCAATCCGCTTTATCCCTAAGTTTCCTCAGGGATTCTATGACCCCGCCCAGCGGATCAGTCCGCTTTTCCTCCTGCCACCAGGTATCAACCCACTTGATGAGAAGGTTGATCGCGTCACCTACTACGCCAAGCTCTTTGCCCACCTCCTCTCCTTGAGCAAGCTGATTGAGGATGTGGGCGAAGTGTCCAACCCAAGTCCTGACAGCTTCGTCTCCCGTTGCTGTGAGCTGACCCCTGTTCATTTCATCAAGTGGCTCAACCCAAGAACGGCACTCAAAAAAATATTCAACTGCCTCCTTAGGAAGGCCAGTTAAAATACTTTGCTGATACTCCCTGGCAGTAACGCCGGTGAGCTTCCGCTTCTTAAGCCAACCTTTTCGAAAGGCTCGCTCGTCAACCTCGTACATATCTTTTTCAGGATAATATATGATGTTTCCTGCGGTTTTCCGTGCCAGAATTGCGCTGGCAAGCTCTTCCCGTGAGTAAACTTCTGCCATATCGAATCCCCTGATGTGCCCCGCCACTTTTATTTTAAGCGACGAAACTGTGTTATTTGAAATATAAGTAAATTGCCCTCAATATTCTTCTCAAAAAAATACTCAAGGCAATCAACTTATATTTTTATTGACTTTTCAAAGAACAATACGGCAGTCATTTCGAATCCTCGAATCGTCCAAGGACTCGAAAAACTGTGCCAGGGGAGCGGTCTCGTTGAGACTTCACCCTGGCGTTACGAAATACTCATGCCATTTCTAATCTTCTATGGCTGTCTTTGCGAGTCCGTACTCGGGCGTGGCAATCCAATATTTATGGTAGAGATCTGGTGGACCGCCACGGATTTCCAACTGTGAAATCCTCACGGAGACAGCGGGAACGGGATTCTTAGGATCAGATTCCTCCGCGGGTACTGATCCATTGGTCCTTATGCTCCCGGTTGCCCCAGAAATGGCATTGCTTCCGGATTGATTCCGGTGTGAGTGCCTCGAGCATTTCCTGGACTTCGTTCGGTACCTCGTTCGGAAAATAAAAACGGACCACGAATTGTCCACTTCTCATTTCGCCGTCGAGAAGCTTGTGACTCCGGTACCCGGGTGTCCCGAAGAGCCACTTCCCGAGGCTATTGATCGGGATTGTTTCGCCTTGGTCCGTCCGTCCGCCCACGCCGCCATTGTCCACCGGAATGCGGTAGTTCGGGTGACGCTTGCACGCCTCTCGAATAGCGATACAGACGTCATCCCAAAACGTCTCCACCGGTTCAGCGAAAACGATCCGGACGGAATTTGATTTCCGTGTAACATTTGCCCGCGCGGGTACTACCAGTGGGTTCATCGCACCCTCCTTTTTTGGTTTTGGTTAGGAAAAGCTCATTTGAAAACTTGATGATTTAATCAAGTTCTCAAAAAGCTGCACCAAGATAACCACCTTGGTGCGAACCGCGAAAGTGACCATGTTAGGTATTTTTCGCTTTACTTTACTTATGCAAAGAACAATTTACTTTACGGAAGCGGCACGCCGTCGAGTGCGGCGATATGTTCCGCTATGCCTCTCTGTTTGGGCACGCGCTGCCGGTCGCGGTGGACGTAATGAACTACGTTTCCGACCGAGAACGCCACCTCGGCGTCTTCCGGCCATTGGCCAACCCGCACGTTGACAGGCTCATATCCTGTTCCGGTCGGCTGGAGACCGTAGCTGACACCGATGGCGTCGCTATCGGTATCCTTTACCTCTCCCTCGGACGTGAGATAAAAGTACCGAGAGTTATCGAGCCACGGAATTGGCCCGATGTACCCAGTCTCGAAGATACGGAGACCGCCATAGTGACTCCGTGAGAGAAACTCGCGGATCCTGAAGACTGTGTCGGTCTCCGGGACGGTCTCATGCTCGACCGCCAGGACATATCCGTGGGTTGTCCTGATGATCGAGCACTTGCTACGGAGTCCGAGGAACTCCACGACATTTTCCGGTACCGACAGAATTTCCAGCACCGACTCGTTACGCCACGGGTTGCCACCTGTGACGACTCGAAGACCGTCCTCTCCGGCATACTGAGGTAGTTGTGTGGCGACGTACTTCCGCCACGCGATTTTCTCTCCGCGATTCGCCTTTCCGAGGCGAACTTTTTTCACCACGGACCGCATAGAGTCGCGGTTGAGTGGCGCCGCACAGGAGAAGTGCGGCTTTTCTTCTTTGATTACCTCTGGTGCCAATTGTTCGGCACCAGGACGGTCAAAAAAGACGATGTATGCACCCTTGTACCCGCCTGAATCCTGAGTAAAGACACAGTCTTCCCATTCCGACAGCGACGCATCCTTGCGTGCTACCGTCTCCATAATAAGTTCGTCGGCCGCATCGGCCATAACAAAGACTTGGTAGTCCTCGTCATACCGATCGTAATGTTCGGCGACGAAACCTGTTGTTGAAAATCCGTAGGCATTGCGCGGAGTGCGCTTGCCTTTGAATTCCCACACCGTTGTGCCGACATTCGGCACAAGCTGGTGAGTTTTGTGTGACTTGCCACAAATCAGGCAAGTCGTTTCTGTCACCACTAATTTGTGGTTGGTGTGGGCAATAAGTGTTTGTCCCATGATATCCTCCGCGGGATGCGCTTGTCGTGATTTTTGACAAGCTGATTTCTGAATTATTATGTTGACTGTCTCACAATGCCCTCGAAAGAGGACACAAGAGGCAGTCAACAATATTTCGGAGATTCATTTTGTGGCAAATATTTATTCGATATTTTACTGATTACGATTTATGACAACTTCTTTGAGGCCTCGATCGGATGGTCAAGTTCTCAAAAAGTTGGGCCAGCGCATGAATACCATTCATAGCTGACCCTGAACCGTGAGGAGTATTATTAAAACCTTTCTTTCAGATTATTACTTTTAACGACCTGGAAAAAAGGCGGAACCGTAACTACTGGTTCCGCGTATTCCACTTCCTGGCGGCATAGCCGCTTAGGACGGTGCCATAGAGTGCTATGGCACCCGCCAGCTCATTTACCGGCGATGCGGTAAATGAGACGTATGCGGCGGCAGAAAACAACACCGCCGATACTAATAGCACGAATTTCATTTTCCTCCTTGCCGGGTTGAGCCCGGCATTTTTTTGTTAAAAGCTTACCACCCGCGTTCCGCGCGGATGATCTTTTTCCCTTGTTCACGCCGTCCCTTCTTGGACAGGCGCTTCAAGGTAGCCGTTTTTTCGGTCCGGCCACGACCGCAACGGGATCCACCCATCCCGGATTTGATTTTTATTTTTTTCAATTTTCTTCCCACCGAGCTTGTCTCGGCAATTTTTGTTTAGAAAATTCTCTACAGACCAACGAACATTCGCGGGTCTGATAAAGAGGGGAAGCAAAACCAAATTGCTTCCCGCCCAATTCTCCCGGGTTCCAGCCGGAAGAAGAACTAGCCGTGTGCCGCTACAACGACGTCCGCACCGCGGCCGTCGTTGTAGTAAACACGCCGGAAAGCGTGCACCACCCCGTGGAACACCACGAGGTATGCCCACATGGCCATAGGGCCAGTGAGCGTTACCTCATCCCGCTCGCCAGCGGGGATCGAGGCGACCAACGCGCTGGCATTCCTGCCAACGATATTGATAGCCTCGGCCACTGGCGTGACGAGGTTGAGGCGTCCACCCGCCTCCTCAATTTCGCAACCCTCGTAGAGGGTTGCGTTTTTTAACCCCAAATCAATAATCATGCATACCTCCTTTTTTTGACCTTGTTTGTCCGTGGTGCATGACTGCCACGCAAGGCGCCCATAGTGGGCTGGTTAAAAAAACAACTACAACCAGCTCCTATCTGGCTCAGGTAAAGCCTGATACCCTTTAGAAACTGGGTCGAACTGATGGACCTCGACGTCGAACTTCGCGAGGCCCACCAGCTGTCCGATTAAGAACGACAACCCAACCGGTCCGGACAAAACCAGTTTGATCGGGCAGTTCTGGTTGCTAGCCATAGCTCGATAGAGCTCGCTAGCCAGCGTTTTGTAGTCCTTGTCGGACTCCAAAACGCTTTTTCCAAGAACTGTCTCCACGTCAATGAGACAATCCAGCTCACCGAAATGAGCTTTGACTGCCTCACTGACTGGCCTGCCAACTTGGAGGGCGATGACGAAATCCCTGCCCCCCTTGTTAGCATATTTTTTCCGCTTGGCGTGTTTCACTCTCAGCCAGTAGATGGCTGCGGAAATCACACCAACAAGCCACATCAGCGGCTCGATGATGGACCAAGCGGAGGACACGCCCTGCAGGAAATTGTTCATCCTGCCCTCCTATTTTTTTGTGGGATTAGAAATACAGGAATCCCTCGGGCTCCCACTTTGCCCGAAGACCCATTTTCAAACTGGGATATGACTTTTTCACCTCCCCGATCATCCAAATGACCGACTCGGTGTTGCGTGGTGCATCCCAATCGCACCCCACAACCGGCTTGTAAAGTCGGAGGGTCCAGAACTCCCGTTCCCCGTTCCCACCACTCATAATGGATGCTGCCATTTCGAGCAGGTCATCCAGAGTGGTGTTGGAAAAAACCGGAGTTCGAACGTCCACAAAGACGCCCGAAGATGAGAGGATGTCCTGTGTCTCAATGCTCCTCTCATACATTTTGACACCCAGACCATTCTTCAGCCCGGCGCGAAGCCCAAGGTCGGAGCTTGTGCCCTTAAGATCGATCGCCGCGGACTCGAGTCCGAGGTCGATCATCCTCTTGATAAACTGCGGGCTTGACCCGTTGTGGGCGATCGAAAGTCGCCCACCTTTTTCACGTACATATTCCCCGATGGCAATGGACGCCTCGGGAAACACGACCGGGTCGCCTCCGCTGAGGCGCACGACCTGTTTCTTGGCGATCGCATCATCGCAGACCTTCAATAGGTCTTCGATGTCGCAATCAATCGCCGAAACGATCGACCCGTCCGGGGCACGAAACGCCCCGTCCCGCTTGCAATAGGGGCAAGCAAAATTGCAAGCCCCGAAAGAAATTATTCGGGCATCGGAAACTTTTTCGCCCAAACCCTTGAGAAAATACAAGGGACGGACTTCGGCGCCAACGACGCCGTGATGTCCAAGAACCTTCATTCGTTTCCGGCTCTCACGAACCGGCCCGTTTTTGTTTTTGAAATTTGACTGCTCAAGCATACTCATAACTTTTTAAAAATATAAAAAGCAGTCAAATTTCTTGCTATTATGTTTTTTCAACATAATATTTCTCACTATTCAATTTTCAAAGAACTTTTTTCACTATGAGAATTCCTTTTCAAAAAAGAAATGCTCAATTGCGAGGGAGATTTACGACCAAGTAAATCTCCCCTAAACCGTTGTTGAGGTTCTGCTCCCTCAGGGCTCTCCATTTTGTGAAAACGGGGACAAAACTTTTTCCTGTGCTTTTACTCCTGTGGATTTTCAGGAAACCTCGGGCGATCCGAGGGGGTGTTTGACCGATTAACCGTGTGCCGCTACAACGACGTCCGCACCGCGGCCGTCGTTGTAGTAAACACGCCGGAAAGCGTGCACCACCCCGTGGAACACCACGAGGTATGCCCACATGGCCATAGGGCCAGTGAGCGTTACCTCATCCCGCTCGCCAGCGGGGATCGAGGCGACCAACGCGCTGGCATTCCGGCCAACGATGTTGATAGCCTCGGCCACTGGCGTGACGAGGTTGAGGCGTCCACCCGCCTCCTCAATTTCGCAACCCGCGTAAAGGGCTGCGTTCTTCAAGCCTAAATCAATAATCATGCATACCTCCTTGTGGAGACCTTGTTCATCTGTGGCGCATGACTGCCACGCAAGGCGCCCTTTCGGACTGGTTGTTTGGGTGGGAGAACTACGGAAGATGCGATGAAGGCAGCTTCCTCTCCCTGTTTACTATATTTTAACTTCTTTGAGGCCTCGATCGGATGATCAAGTTCTCAAAAAGCTGCACCAAGATAACCATCCTGGTGCGAACCGACGACCGTTTAACTATTCCTCGTGGCATGTACATGCCCCAGGGAGGTACCCGCACTTGTCACAGTACGGGAGGGCGTCGATGGCTCTCCATATACGGAGGGCCGTCTCCTTTTCTGAACCGAAAAAGAAATCCCGAACCATACGCAATACATGGTTCTGTGTCTTAGTATCTATCTCAAATCTCAACGCCTATATAAGGCAAAAAATCCGCTTTCCGGCTGAAATCCGAAAATTTCGGCTACCCCGACCGTCTCGCCAAGCGATCGTCGCGGGCGGACAAACCATTCAAAAATCGTCAGGTTACGACAGCGGGATCCTCATCTCCTTCGGATACCCGTCCTCATTTTTCATGATTTTTCACCCAGAGGGTGACCAACCTTTGGTTGGCGCTCAAACGAAATTTTCGGATTTACAGCTCGACATGAGATTTGAGATAGATACTTAAACTTTCTTCATAGGCATCCTTCATATTCCAACCCCTCCTGTCCTCCCCTTAGGATAAGGGGAGAGAACGTTCTTTTTTCGCTTGTCCACTATCCAGAGTCTCCCTCTTTGTCCCAAAGAGGGACTGATTCCGATAACGAAAGGAATCAGGGAGATTGGGATGAGTAGGAGCAAGTTATATGGAAAGTATTTCGATTCTATATCTTTATTGAGAACCCATTATTGCGTATGACCCGTTATTTGCAATCGCAGGACTCGAATCAGTTGAATATGTCATGACAAGTGCATCGTCGCCGGTCTTTGTAGTGTCGATGACGGAGAGACCGCCTCCATATCCATAAGTACTCACGTAGAGGTATTTGGTGGCAGGGTCGAGGAAGGAGTGGTTGACAGAGTTACTTGCAATCGCAGGACTCGAGGAGGCGGTATAGGTCGTGACGAGCGCGGCATCACCAGTCTTTGTAGTGTCGATGACAGAGAGACCGCCATCAGTACTCACGTAGAGGTATTTGGTGGCGGGGTCGAGGAAGGAATGGAAGACAAAATCATTTGCAATCGCAGGATGCGAGATGGTGGTATAGGTTTTGACAAGCGCATCGTCGCCGGTCTTTGTAGTGTCGATGACGGAGAGACCGCCCCAAGTAC
>Ga0194037_1000201_pt1 | contig 46346 bp, 39 predicted proteins | sample JunL306m_MetaG_FD_148653 | JGI IMG/M metagenome (GOLD analysis project Ga0194037, IMG submission 148653) | Anoxic zone freshwater microbial communities from boreal shield lake in IISD Experimental Lakes Area, Ontario, Canada - Jun2016-L304-6m | ecosystem: Environmental > Aquatic > Freshwater >... | reverse complement strand
ATTTAGCTCAAAATCAAATAAGCCACTGTGTGGACAGGCACGGGAAGTCCTTACTTCGAGAGCATTGATCACTTGCCAGCGCTTTCCATTAAACATCCCGGTCTTTCATGGAACTTTTGACACTATCGCAACTCGTCCTGGTTGTACTTCCTGCCGTTGTCGGATGTATAAAATGGTGTGCATCAATTTCTAAAAGTAACGTGAGGCGCTTGCAAAATGTTTGTCATCCCCGAATGCCTTTATCGGGGATCCAGTTTTTTCAGTCGCTTAGAGTCTGGATTCCCGATCAGAAACGCTTCGGGAATGACAGTATTAGGACTTTTGCAAGAGGCTCAACGTGACTATTTGATCCTGCCCTGCGCCTCGACAGTCAGATTCCTTCTGGATTCCACATGCAGCAGACTGCCGGAAAACAGATACTGCGCCGTCTTGTCCATATAGAGCACAACCGGCTGTTTATCCATCTTTATCGATACCTCAATCAAGCCCGGCACCTCTTTAAGCGGCACTACACTTACGACCTCAAATTTGGACGGCATGATTTTTCTGACAGACGCCGTAACCGCTTCCCTGCTGGGAGTCTGTGAAGTACACGCACAGAAGGAAAGTACACTTATCAACAAAACTATCTTGACAACAGAAACCATGAACTGCCCCGTATCAGAAAAAGCATACACAAAAGTATTACTTATCTACAAAATCAGCCAACCGGAGCTGGAATGAAGTTGTAACGGTGCTCTTTGTTTCAGTGCCAATTTCAGTGACATTGAGAGTGATTGTTGTGTAGTAGTTGTAAATGGTTGCATTGCAGGCAAGTTTTGGCTGCAACCGCAATTTCTGCTCTTGCGATACGACTCTGACCGGCACTGATGCTGTGCCGCCATTCGTCATAATCACACCAATAGTTTGAAATTCTGAAGCCATGGGAGGAGTAGCAGTATTTGCCGGGGCATAACTGATGGTGGCCGATTCAATGCGAATTGGCAATCCCACGGAACCGGTATTTGAATAAGTCGTCGAAACGACACTCACGTTGACGGTATCGGCAGCAGGAGTGCTGGCATTACTTGTTGCCGCACAGGCAGTGGCTTTCGCACCGGATGCATCCACCCAGGAAATAACGTCGGCATCCAGTGAGGCGGTACCGGAAGCAGCGGTCACATATGATGTCCGTAACTCAGCGGACCCTCCGCCTCCACCCCCACATCCACTCGCACCAAGGGAAATAGCCAGACTCAGCAGTAAAAGTTTTTTCATGATGTTGCTCCTTTATCTTTTTTAAATGCCAATCAGGGTTTCACTGAAAACATTATTCTGCAAAAACATCCTTCAGATGTATCGCCAGATCACCAAAAAGCGGAACAGATACTGTGTCATCACTGGAGTATCGATCAGCAGCGCCATACAAGCCGTCCTCTGCAATTTTGTACACCAGCAGAGTCTGCTCGGCTGGATGAATAATCCAGTATTCCCTGACTCCGAAACGTTGATACAGATCAAATTTTATCTTGATATCCCTGGCTGCCGATGATTGCGACAGGATCTCGATTACCAGCTCAGGAGCACCGGTGTAGCCTCGCTCATCCAGACCGGTCTTGTCGCACACTACGAGCAGGTCGGGCTGCACCACCGTATCAACCTTGTCGTCGGTGAGACCATGTCGCTCCGGCAGACGAACGTCAAAGGGGGCGACGAATAACTCGCATGATTTGTCCTGTAGAAAATTACCGATCTGCAAGGAAAGGCTTCGTGATATCCGTTGGTGACGGGTTCCCGGAGCGGGGCTCATGGAGTACGATACGCCATCAATCAGTTCCCGCCGTTCATCATCGGACCAGGTCAGATAGTCGGCGTAGGTAAATCTTTCTGTCATGATTTTAGCTAATGGCATAGCATCCAGTTTGAACAATCTAATTCAATATTCTGGGGGTGACAAAAATAAGCAGTTCGGTCTTGATCTTTGTATTATCTGTTGATTTAAACAGTTTTCCCAGTAATGGAATGTCCATAAGATACGGCACTCCATCGTCACCCTGTGTATCACTATCCACATAAATACCGCCAATAACCGTCGTCTCGCCGTCTCTCAGCAACATCTCGGTCGTGGCTTCCTTGGTGTTGATCGGAGGAGGACTGCCGGAACCGGCCGAACTGTTGGTGGCCTTGATCTGCATGACGATAGTCCCGTTGGCATTGATGTGCGGAGTGACATCAAGCGATAGCGCAGCGTCTATGAACTGGGTGGTAGCACCGGCAGTGGATGTCGTGTTCTGATAGGGTATTTTCTGCCCCTGTGATATCTTGGCGGTTTTATGATTAAGCGTTGCAACTTTCGGCGACGATATGATCTTGATCATCGAGGCGCTGGCGGCCGCATTCAGTCTCATATCGAGCTGAACATTGCTCCCCAGTGTGCCAAATGAAATTCCCATGCTGCCGCCAGGAGATACTCCGGTTCCCGTCGATGGAGGAGCGGATGTCAAACCGCCAAAACCGGTATCCAGGGCGTTGATACCAAGCATTGATCCGGATCCGTCACGGAAATGTATGCCCCAGTTTACTCCCAGATTGCGGGTAAACGTAGATGTTGCCTCAATAATTCTGGCTTCAATCATAACCTGCCGCTCGGGTACGTCAATTTCCAACAAGAGATTCTGCATCCGGGTCAGTCTGTCCTGTGTGTCAACTACTATAATTTTATTTGTCCGCTTATCGGTTGTTACCGTTGCATCAATCCGTATCTTCGCTCCCTTTTCACCACTACTCAATTTTTCAAATTGTCCTGCGACTTCATCAATTGCAGCATAATTCACGCTATAAATCTTGGGCGGCTGGAGCGGAAGATTCTTCTCCGCAATTTTCTTGTTTTCGTTGTCCGCTGCTTCCTGCGTTCTGAAACTTCCCTTTTTCTTTATGGTAAGTACATTACCGGCTTCGCGTAAATCAAGATCTCTGGTGTCGAGGATGATTTCGAGGGCCTGGTCCCAAGGCACATTGACAAGCTTAAGGCTGATGTTGCCGGTAACATCGTCTCCGAGAATAAAGTTTTTGCCGCTGACTTCGGCAAGAAGCTGGAATATCTTGCGGATATCAGCATCTGCAAATTCAAGTGTTACCTTGCGCCCTTTATAGCGCAATGAATCTGACTTGACAGCCGGGTCAGGCTGCGCCAGCTCATCAGAGATATCCGCATTTGTGGAAGCGGATGCTTTTGCTTTAGAAGCAGACAACTTCCGATCAGTTGTTTCGGAAGCAAGTTTGTCTGATGTCAGTCCCTCAGGATTTTTAAAATCGACAATCAGCATGTCCCCTTCCTGACGGAATTCGTAAGAAGTTGCGACACGCATTGCAATACGGATTTTCGCATCGGTACCTTTTTTGTTCTTAACAACGAGCGGGGTAACCCGGAGCACCGGTGAAGCGAAAGAATGAGTATCAAGCGATCGCTGCAGACTTTTGGGCAACGACGTATTTTTTATGGTCAAGGTAACAAAACCGGCTGTCCTGACCGGAGGATCAACAGAAACATCTCCCCTCATCTTTACCGACAGACGCGAAATTCCTTCGATAACCTGAAAATCAATCATTTCCACTCTGGAAGGGCCGAAAGATCTGTTTGCTTTTGCTGATGACCGTTGCTGCACTTCTGCCACTTCAAGAGGTTTGTCACTGTCGGCTGCACGTGTCGCCGGCTTTTCCCTGACCGGGGCTGAAACTTTTTCAGCTGGAGCTTCAGTGCGTGTGGCAGTGAGTTTAGTGTTGGGGTTATTGCTGACAATCGGTTTGACATTGAGAGTTACGACAACGGTCGAATCTGTTTTTGCTGCACTGGCCTCAGGAAAATCACCATTAACGGAATCGAACACAACCCTGACTTTGTCCGGATAAAGCCCGATACGTGCCGATGCGACACCTGCAACATTAAGCGGTATCAGTCTCGCTGCAAGGCCACTTTTAACATTTATCAGGTCTACGACGTACCGCTCCGGCTTGTTAAGCCGGAAGGTTTTGAAATCCCCGACAGCACCGTCAAGGGTGAGAATAATCGATTCGTTGCTCGCAGTGATCGAGTTCAATGTGCGCCCCGCAACGTCGGGCACTGACGTCGGCGGTTGTGATGATGGTGCCGGAGATACCGGAGCCGGAGTCGATGCAGGAGGCGGGGATGACGCCGCTGTTTCGCTTATAACAGGCTTTACAGAATCAGTCTTTTCAACCGCTTTTGCCGCTGATTCTGCGCTTGCCGGAAATGAAACCCGTAATTCAGAGGGGTCGGTGGGAGACGCCGATACTACAGCTTCACTGTCATGAACCAGCTCAATATTCATGCGCGACAGAACACCGGCATCCGTATCATAACGGTTGACCTTCACCGTTTTGAAATTACCTTTATTAACAAGTACGGGGGCATTGATGTCTCCTTGAGTTACCTGGGAGAAATCTATGACCAGCCGCAAAGGATCAGTTGTCTTGTAACTGGTATAGGTAGCGGGCGAAGATAACTTTATCACCAGCTCAGCGGAATCTCCCGTACCGGAGTAACTTATCGATTTGATAGCGGCAAGTTTTGCCCTGGTAATTTCCTGGGCCGACTCAGCCCAGCCCGGCATCCCCGCTGAAAAACCAATAACCACCGCACATGCAACTGCTGCAATCATCGATGTTTTTGTCATCCACTTCATGCGGAACTCCTTATTGTTTCCTGGGAAGGGTTAATGTGATATTTTCTTTGAAAACCCTGCCGTTTTCATCTTTGAACTGCTCTACAACCTGAACGCCACTCGTTGAGATAGAAACAATTTTCCCGTTATTTTTACCGATAGACATTCCGACTTTTAATACATATCCCTTGCCGCTGGTATCGGTAACCATGGCTTGATTCTCTTTGCCGCCGGTAATGATACCAATCACCTTGAACTGGTTGACGTCCAGACTGTGAATCGGCAATGAATCAATGATTTGCTTTTTAGTATTCACGGCGGATTGAACGGGAACAGTCTTAACCGCAGCAAAAGGTTTGAATGGATCTTTCTTGCTGCTGAAATCGAACTGCTTTGTGGCTGGTGGCAAACGAAATGCAGAACTGACAGGCTTCTGCACCGGTTTTGGTTGAGCAGGTGCAGCCTTGGCCTGCTGTGCAGGCGGGGCGGCAGGTGGCGGCTGCTCTTTTTTGCACCCGGAAAAGCCGATCATGCAAATCAAGGCGGCGCTGCACGCCGGAAGAATTCTATTTTTTAGGGGCAGGTTTAGTATCATCCTTCATCTCTTTCTTATCAAGGAAGCGGAATGTGGTCGCCAGACACGTCACCTTGGTCATCATCCTGTTGCTGACACTTCTAATGTCGGAAAACGAGACATTCGAAATATTTACTATGCGCGGCAGATCAGCTATAGCAGCAAAAAAATTGGCGACACTGTAGAAAGATCCGGAAACAACAATATCAAGCGGAACATCAGCATAGAAATCCTTCAGCGCTTCTCCTTTCGGGCGAAACACTAAAAAATCCAGGCCGGCATTTTTACCCGTTGTCGTAATACTGGTCAGGAGCGACGGAATTTCTTTGGAATTCGGTAATTCAGTTAAAGCAAGGTCAAGTTCACGATTCAGCTGGTCATATTCTGCCCTCAGTTTTGGCAGGATATTCACTGTCTTCGTCTTCTCATCCACCTCATTCTGAAGCTTGGCAAGTTCCGCTCTCAATCCGACCAGTTCCTTATGTTTGGGCAGATACAGAAACCAGACAAGCGCAAAAGTCTCCAGCACAGCGACCAGCACTACGAGAAGTATCTTCTGTTTTGTCGGAAGGCTAAGTATTTTTTCTACTTTTGGATCCATGATGTAATCCGTCCCGATGAATTAAATACTTTTATTTCTTGCCAGCCGGTTGAGTAGCCGCTTTAAGCTTCATGCTTACGTCAAACCTTTTCAGTTTGGTGCCGGCAGCTTCTGTCTGTTCTGAGACTATAAGCTCAACATTCATAAAATCGGCCGAAGCCTCCAGTGCCCGCATATACTGTGCAATGAGCTCTTCTGAGTACGCAACACCCGAAATTCTTACATCCCCTCCTGTTTCACTGTATCCCGTCAACCACAACTGATCCGGCGTAATATCGCTCAGGGTCGCCAGGCGCTGGGCTGGACCTGTTTTGTTCTTACGCAGCTGAGCAAGTACATCAAGCTTCCTTTTGACTTGTTCTTTCAGCGCCTTCAACTCTTCAAGCTTGCCGATCTTGGCCTTAAGTTCATTTATTTTGGCATTGGCTGCCGAAATTTCCTTTTGAGTACTGGCAACCTGAGCCTGTCGCATAAAATAGAGTGCCATGACCACCACAGCAATAACGACAATAACAGCGCAGAAGAACACGACCTGCTGCACCGCAGTTTCTTTCTTTTTAGCTGCCCGGACGGGAAGAAGATTTATTCGTATCATTTGTCCCCGACCCCCCTGATGGCAAGCCCGACGGGTACTACCATAAGCGGGCTGATCTCCTGAAGGTATTCAGGGTCAAAATCCTTTTCATTGAACTTAAGCTTCGCAAAGGGATTTATCGCATCCACCGGCAATCCTGTTTTTTCGGAAATAGTGTTGACCAGATTATAGATCTTTGAACATCCGCCACCGACAAAAATACCGGTAATACGGTCGTCACTGGCAGTAGAATTATAAAAATCCAGTGAGCGGCGGATTTCCTGTGTGATCGTTTCATTAATCTTTAAAATGACATCCATCAGAGCTTTGTTACTGCTTTCCATGGCCACCATTTTCCCGGATTCGGCCTCTTCCCCGCTCATGCCAAGCTGCTTCTGGATTTCTTCAGTATAAAGATTACCACCCATCTGCACGTCACGGGTAAAGAGAGTGATACCTTCTTTTACAATATTTATGTTCATGACACTGGCTCCGATATTTATCAGCGCAACAATGTCATCAGCTCTGCTATCGTAATTGATCTCAAAGGCATTCTGGACTGCAAATGAATCTACATCCACAATTGAGAGCTGCATGCCTGCTTCATTAAAAACGGAAACGTAGTCATTTATGATGTCTTTTTTGCTGGCCACAAGAAGCACGTTCATTTTCGACGGATCCGTTGCGTCAGGAGACAATATCTGGAAATCCATATTGACGTCCTTGATATCAAACGGAATATACTGTTCAGCCTCCCAGCTTATCTGATCTTCCAGCTCCTCGGAAGGCATCGCCGGTAGAACGATTTTGCGGATGATAACCGAGTTTCCGGAAATGGAAGTAGCCACAACCTTGACTTTAACACCCAGGCTGGCAACCAGATTCTTAATCGCAACGGCAATGGAAGAGCTGTCCATCAATGTGTTGTCAACGATCGCCTCTGGCGAAAGAGGCATGATCCCGACATTAAGCAGTTGATACGACCCCTTGCTTTCCCTCAACTGTACCAGCTTGATTGAACTGGAGCCTACATCTATACCGATAACTTCTTTTTTCTTTTTAAAAAGAAACATATCCGGTCCCGTTACTCGTTATCCTGAAACACCTTGTTTTTTTCTTCAAGACTATAACCCAGTGCGAGAATAATTTTCCTCATGGTTTCCACGCGACAGGCCTCTCCCCGCTCCACACGGTCAATCGTCAAGGAGGAAACTCCGGCCTTACGGGCCAACTCCGACTTGCTCATGAGCCGTGATTCCCGAATGGACTTAACATTGTTTTTATTTTCGCCTTTGTTTTTCATTTTATCATTATCCACTTTAATTTAGCATGCGTTGTACCATTTACTACATTTTAGATACATGTCAAGATAATATTGCATAATTATGCAATATGCGCAAAAAAAAGTAACAAGCCTTATTAAATGAGGTGAATCGAGTAATAATGAACGATAAAATCAGGTTATATTTTTCCGGGAAAGGTCAAGGGTCAATACGCATACTGCACCGATATTTTGGCATTTTCAGCCGCATTCTGCTTACGCTCCGCCTGAATTTCAATTCTGTACATGTAGGGGTAGTGTGGTACGGACACTCCGGATCCATCCGTTGTAGAGCCACCTTCAAGACCTAATGAGCTGGTGTCGGAGTTACCGGCAGATGTAACTACTCGCGCCCGCTTCGCCGGTCCTGACGCTGAGCTGTATGCCTCGACCACGGTGAATTTACGTTCCATCGTGTCAACAATTTTCGAATACACCGTGAATGGTGTGCCTGAGGCAGAATTAAGAACAAATGATATATCGGTACCGGTCTTCGCATTCAGCGTTGCATCGGGACATTGAGCGATCCATTGGCTTTTGGGAGTAGTCAATTTGGCGCGCAGGCAATTTGAAAACGTGGCAGCGTAAGCGGAGCTGGCAAACCTGTTGGTCATATATGTCGAATAAGGGTTTGAGGCCGAAGAAAGATCATGAAACGCAAAACTGGCGCTGATAAGATCTTTCACAACGATATCCGTTCCGCCATATGCCGCTTCGGTTGTCGTACGGTAGCGCTTGAGCGCGCCGGATGTCTTGATGCTCGAAGTCACCATGTACAGCAGCGACATCGTAATCACAAGCGTAATTACGGTAAACATCAGTGATGTAATTAAGGCAATGCCGTTTTCATTATGAAAGAATTTCATACCTAAATCCCCTCTACCACATCAACGTTGATTACTGACCAGGTTACCGGGCCGCACCACAATGCGGTAAAGCTTCCAGCGGTAGTGGGTTTGAGCCGCTGACAGCGTGTACGTTTTCACTGGACTCAATCCGCCGTTTTCACTGATACTCAAAGGCCCTACCGCGATACTCGTGCTCGGCGTCGTATAATTGGGGTCGAACTTGCCCTCCTGGGCCAGAATATACACTTTGATAATCTTGAGATGCTCCCGAAGACCCTTGGCATCAAACAGCCAGGTATTGATTAATGTATTGGCTGATGCAGGTGATACCGCAGCCACGGTATTAAGCGTTGATACGGGGAGTGACGAGTATGCGGTCACTGCACCAAGCGTTCCGGTAGGATTAACGGGATCCCAATCCCATCCCAAAACGACCTGCATATCGGCAACACAATCAAGCAGAGGGATATAGTTATATCTGCCGTTTGCGTGATTGACGGTAGCCTTGTAGAGGACTCCTGTCAGCGGCGCACAGAATGGAGGCAGTGTGCCGTCTGTAGAGCCATCCGTAGAGGCGACCCCACCGGGAACCTGGATGAAAAAATCGGCTCTGTTAAAAGGCATTCTCGGAGTGACCGTATCCATTCCATAAACCATATAGGTCTCTTGATCATCAGTAGGCAGAAAATCATCCGACATACTTGTTAAACTGAAATTCTGATAAAAACTGGAATCATCATTCGGAGCGACCAGCAGGCGATGGTCTTTGTTGGTTGAATCATTAAAGTTTGAATTAATCAGAATAACCTTGTCACCTGTCTGCAGGTTGTTTGCAGAATAACTGACCGGGCGGGATTGCCGTCCGGACGAAGAGCTGAAATTGTGGTAGGGAATATAGGCCCATCGCTGTGCCGTTTTGGAATTTCCCATCGTACTTCCCTTGAGCCCGATATAATCAGAAGCAAAGGCGCCTATCCCGGCATATGACGCAAAAGCCCGTGGCACACCGTTCGATGCATCGTTAAGTGACAAACCAACCGAGTCGACTGATTCGGAATACGTAATTGTGCTGTCAATGATCGTACTGGGCGGAGTGGAGCCGGATGCTGCCGGATTCCCCTTGCTGAATCCCCACGGAAGCCCGAATCCTATCTGCGCCAGATCATGCCGCATGACTTCGAGGCCGATAACGCCTTCAATATTGGACTCTTCCATTTTTGAATACGATGACGCCTGACTGACGATCCGATTAAAGGCTTTGCTCGCGATCACCAGGACGACGATAAAAAGGGCCATGGCGACCAGGACTTCCAGCAGAGTGAAACCGGCTTGCAATCTATTTTTTCGCAGAGTGACTTTCACACGGTACCTCACTTGGGCGCGCTGGATACAAACGAAGAAACAGAGTGGGAATATCGCTGGTTTCTATGGCTCCAGCTGACATCTACCCTGATTTCTTTGGAGCTCGCAGTCGCCAGGCTTACCGTCGTCTTGACGGAATAGTTTTTAAAGATTCCCCGGGCGTACCGCTGCAGTCTGGCGCTTGAAACTTTGGCGAAAAGAGAGTCAAACTGCAGGTTCCGCTGGTTCATCATGTTGTCATCTGCAACCAGGTATGCTTCGTTGCGCACGACATTCCCGATGTTTTTTTCCATGGCAATATTAATGCCTTGCAGCATACCCAGGAGACCGACCATCAAGATGACGGTGGCGATCAGAAATTCTACAAGAGTAAATCCCGAATTATTATTTATCATCGCAATTAGCCCCGTTTTTTTTACCGACATTCACGCGTATCGTGTGGAGAGTCAGACAGTCCAGAGCGGCTGTTGTGCCCGGATAGTCGATGAATATTGTCGCGGTTGTTCCTGACAGCATACCGCGCTGATCGATTTCATACGTATCTCCTCCGACATTCGCACAACTGCCTGCGTAATATGTGGTGGCGTTTTTCTTCAACTGATACGTGGTATTAATACTCTTTCCGGGAAGATTGGTTCCTCCCGGGCTGGTTCCGGAACATTTCGGCTGGTCATCCGAACTATACGACTGAAAAACATAGCCGGTCTGATTTAATACCAGGTTGTGACGCTGTTTCATTGTCAAGGCGCGAATTCGAATTTCACCTATGTCGGTCGCAATCTGCCGGACCTGTCTTTCGACCTTGCTCTTTTCCTGGTAGTCCTTGACGCCGAATGCGACCAGGCTGGAAGATATGACGATTATTGCAATCACGACCAGTAATTCGATGAGCGAAAAACCGGAGTGAGTCATAATATGGCAACGCTTATCTGCAGTCATGTATCACCACCCCGAAACCTTGGACATTACCGTTCCTGAATATTGAGAATCATCTTGCTCGCCTTCGGCTGCAGCAGCGGAGGGAACTTTCCTTTTGGCGTCATGCCTACGGGAGAAAGGGCGGCGCTCAGTTTGCGGCCGCTGTTTTGCGTAAATGAAGTCGCCAGATCGATCATGGTGATCCCGCCGCTGGAAGTCTGAACAGGGGCCTTGCCTTTGAGACTGTCGGCAGAGGGTGTCCCGCCGGTATCATACTTTACCGCCCACATGGATGTACTTCCTCCCGGTGTGCAGGGGTCCGTGGTGGGGGTGAAGGTGGTAAAATATACCGTTCCGTTAAACGTTGCGGCTACATCACTCACAACGCGTTCTGCGCCGTTACTGCCTGAAGAAGGCGCCATGTTGACAAACCACCCTTTTTTGCCTGCGGTCAGTGTCGCTGTCGGAGTGTCCTGTCTCTGAAGATCAATACCCGAAACATCCGCAGTATATGAGTCGGTTACAGCGGGGCCCGTAACGCTTGGACATCTGGCATCGGTATTGTCCGTTCCCATGGCATAATTGCTGTAGCTGTCTCCGGAATACTGGCTGTAAGTGCTTCCGGAATCCGCATACTGCCGGTAACAGGGGTCGGCAACACCGTAGAAACGCCGCACATGCGAGACATCATCCTGCGGATAAAAATAGCGCCCCTCACCAAAAAACACCCACAATTTGCTGTTATTGCGATCCTGCAACCTTCCGACCGAGGTGGTCACCGGGCCGATATCGTCGATCAGTATTTTTGTAAACCAGTTGGCCGGATTGGGATCGTGATTGGTTACCAGTCTGACAACTCCACCTTTGTTCCAGGCGGTCGTGTTGGCGTACGCGTTGGCAACGGTCGTCGGATTGGTATATGTTGCCGCCAGAGACGAATCGGTATAGTTCGTCGTGGAGGAAGCAGGGTAGGGGCCCGTGCTGGGAGTCGGCGACACATAGGTCGTCAGGGAAGCTTTGGTATAGGTTATATAGACCACGTCGTCGCTGTAGTTTCCATCTTTTTGAGAATTCCAGCGGTCAAGATCGATTGCTGCGCCATTGAGCGAGTTGGCAAAGGCAAACGGAATTCCGGTGTCTTTCACCCAGTAGTTTGTATTTAATACAAACGGAGGTCTACTGTTGAGATCGACAATATATAGTTTCAGATTCTGATCGGAGCGCCCCGTGAACTGCATGCTCGTATCGATCATCCCGGTCGGACCGGAAGCAAAGACCGCAAACCAGCGACCGTTCTTGGTTTTGTCGGCTTTTGCCGGGCTTGTGCCGACAGCGTTGATTCTCACGATTGCCGCTCCCGGCGTTGTAAAGCCGAGACCTTTGTTGGCAGCTGTCCCGATATCGTTGTCGGAGAACTCCCACATATGTTTCGGGTTAGCCGGGTCGGTGACATCCAGCGCGAAATAGGACGACAAACCGTTATCGCTCATGGGCGATTTGACGCAATCCGTGTTATGGGCGGCATCCAGTGAGGGATTGGTAATATTGCAACTTCCGCCGCTCAGCCGGGTAGCACCGCCAAGCCCCATGCTGCTGACAAGCACTGTTTTCCAGCTTGTTTCAGCCGGTACAAGATCTTTACCCGGATCCAGACCGACAGTCACAACGGTTGCAGGCACCAGAGTCGTCTTGCGGGTACATTCCCAGTAATTGGCCGTTGCACAGCCGGTGGTCGTACTGTTGATTGACGCGTCGGCTACAACCGGCGCCCCGTCAACGATACACTGGTGGCAATAATCAATGGCTGCCTGATTCTGCATATACGGCAATGCGTTTTTGGGGATGAATGCCCACTGTTCGTTGCCTTCAGTTTGCGTATTCGTCATTTTTGCAATCTGGAACGGATGTGAAGCATCGTTTAACGCGGTAACGACTCCGGCCTTGAAAGCATGCAGCATGCCGTCATTAGAGCCGGTATACACCGAGTTTCTGGCTTTATACTGATTTGACGACGTATACAGTGTGTAACTTGAGTCATTGTAGGCATCACCATAGGCATTAATGGCAACCGAAGACTGTACCTGCGGTGTCGAATTTATGACATCTCCCAGTTTCCATACGTTCGAGACACCGGATACCGAAACGGTTCGTGACCGGTATTCACTGTAATCCGTTCCGCGCAGATAGTTGATGAGTCTGTCTACCTGGGTGTTGTTCGCCGGCAACGTCGACAGATTCAAAAGGTCTTTCAGGTTGGAGGTATTGCCGGTGCCAAATGTATTTGCAGCGGTGGTAAGATCCGAACTGCTGTTTAACAGGGTGTATATGTGCCGGTTGGCGGCCGACATTGCATGCAGTTGGGTACCGGCGCTCCAGAGCGGCTTGATCAGGGCGGGATTACTGTTCGGAGCGGGATTAACCAGCAGGTCGAGCACCTTGTCACCGGTGGTCCCACCGGAGCCGCTATCCTCATAAATTCCGCTGTACGAAATAACCGGATCGAGATAATACCAGAGCGACATGACATCCCCCAGCCATTTGATGGAGGAGTTAGCCGGCCATTGCGGGTAGAACAGCGCCTTGATTATGTTGGCGCCCCGCTCGCCGCTCTTGTTGTTGGCAACCGCCGCCGCAGTGCCGGAGGCCGTGCTGGCCATGATCAGGCTCAAAGCCTGGTTAAGCTGTTTCTCAAGCACGCCGCCGTCGGTTGCTTCAAAATAACCATTATCGAACTCACCCGCATCCGGTTTGTTATTATGACTCAAGGTGGAGGAATAGGGTGGATAAAACTCATTAACGTATGCGCCGTATTTGGCGGCATCCTGCAGTGTCGCCTTGCCCGTGCCGTCGCCAAAGGCGTAGACCGTGAAAATAGTCAGGTTCTGAGTACCGCTAACATCGGTCTTGCCGAGCGTGGAGCTTCTCAAATCCTTGTTATGGGCATAATAGGCCACATTGCCCAGCATGGACGTTGGAGTCGGCAGTCCGGCGCCCCCCAATCCACTGCGCCAGTTTGCAAAATCGGTATCCGTAATGTTGGAACTGCCATAGGAAGGAACGTTCCCGTCATTGGTCGGCTGACCGTCAGTCAGGATGATGATGAAATGCTTCTGGCAACTGCTCAGGACCGGGTCCATCGTCCCGTAATCAACCGTTCCGCCGGTTCCGTCGCCATTAACGGTATTGAATACGCTCGTCCTCCCCTCAAAGTAGCGCACCGCCTCGTACAGGCTTTCCGCCAGCGGGGTATTGCCGCCCGGATCGGTATCCGAACTTTCGGCAGCCGCAACCAGTACATCCAGGCTGGCCCCCAGAGAGGCGTAATAATCGTTTCCATCCGGCATGGTTATGGCGATAATCCTGCCACCGTCCGAATCGTTGGGTGAACTGCCGCCGATATTGTTTGTGTTATCGTTGAACACCATCATGCCGAGGCGTACCTTGCTGTAGACATCGTGAATAAGGCCGGTCGGCTCGGTATTGCCCACCTGGATCTGCGTGTTGTTGTGCGTTTTCAGCACATAATTGGTAAAAGCATTGGTGCCATTGGCAGGGCGGGACATTCCCACAGTATCCTCAACCAGACCTCCGACAAGAATTTTGCGTACGATATCAACCTTTTGCATGTTTTTCCAGTTGAGATAGTTGCCCGAAATGTTGGAGACGCCGTTCAGCGGGCCGAAGTCGGTCGCCGTTCCCTGGGGTATCCATGTTCCGGCCGTAAGCGTATATCTTTGGGTTTTATCGAAATAGCCGTAAAAATTCGCGCATGAGTCCAGCGTGCTGAAAGCGTTGGCTGGAGTAGTAGGAGATTTGCAGGAGTACGTCTGGGATTTATACGGATAATCGGCCATACTGCCCGACGTATCAAAAATAAGCAGGACATTCGGTTTGGTTGGCGTGATGCCTCCCATGAAGGCCGGAAGCTGACAGTAACTGTTGGAAGCGGCTGATGTGTTGGTAACCGGGATATACGTGACAATCAGTTTGGCGTGACTGGTAATGCTGGTAAAGGTATAGGTATTGGAGACAAGCGTCGAAGTAACATCCGTCCGGCTCCCCGAATTGGAAAAGAGGCCGGTTGCCGTATCGTAGGTCTGGTTCTGTATTTCTACCTTCTGGATCGCGCAGCCCGGATTTACGGTGATATAAAAATCCTGAGTGGATCCGACCGGATAGTAAGCCTGGCCGGCCGGCACAATGTTATCCGAGGTGGATGTGCCGCAGGCCGGATAGGTAGCGGCCGAATCAACCGATGTCGATATGTAGAACCCTTTGTGCCGGAATTTGAATCTCGTAACCGCGTCACCTACGGAGGAGGTGACGGATTGAGGGGTATACGAGCCGGAAAGCTCACATAAGGCTGTGCCGGAAGCGCCGCAGGTGCTGGCGGGAGTTCCATCCAGCGCCAGTGTCCCCGCAAGAGGAGGATTGGCGTAAAACCCATCGTCAAAACTGATCCCGTCCAGTTCGCAGCCGCTATCGGTCGTATCAGTCGGCTTAGCCAGCTTGAACCAGAATTTTGTGTTGTCGATATGGAGTGCAGCGTTCGCCGTGGTGGTGTCGTTGTCTACCAGTGCCGTCGGGTAGGGGCCGGTCGTGTCGGGAGGCGAAGCTTGAATGTCAATGGTGGGTGGTGTGACGGTGGTATTGTTGACATACGTCCCGGCAGTGGTGGGGGTGAGAGCATTGGATGGCCCTGCAATCGACACCAGATTCCAGCAGGCGGTGTAGGCCGAACTGACGGCGATATCCGGAAAAACATCCGTATAGAAGGTGTAGACGGCATTTGTTGATTCGAAGGTGATCCAGATGTACAGGATCAGGCTGTGATTAGATGAGCTGAACGTAATATTGGTTGTATTGGTGGCATTCTGGTTGAGGACTCCGGTACTGTTATCAACCATATTGATCCAGTTGTTTCCGTCCGGTGTCTGGCCGGTTTGTAGAATTCTGTACTTGGCCCATTTGACTTTATAGCTCGCACCCGGCGTAAACACTACCCGCTCATATTTGTTGCTGACCGAGAACGACGTGGTGCCGTTGTAACTGTTAGTTGTACCGGTGATGGTCGTGGATGTGTTGTATCTGTTGCCACTTGAAGAACTGCTGCTTCGGTAGAGCGTTACAGTTCCGCCGGTCCCGTTCGGGGAAGCGTTATTGTAAAGGGTGGTGTTATTGTCGCCAACATAGAATTTGATGTTTCTGGTGGTGGAACTCCACGGATAAGCTGTTTCCGACACCCCCAGAATCATCACCATGGACAAGACAAGCAGTGATACGATTTTCCCACAATACGCATTCTTCATTGCGACACCTCCACGCGCCGACATTCTTTTAAATAACTGTAAGCTACCAGCAACTACTCAGGTACTACGTGTAATAAGGCATGAAAGGCAGTATTCACATGGATGGACAAGATGCACAGGATGAAAAACCTTGGATTTATCCTTAAAAAGCTTTTGTTGTTTATCCTGTTCATCCTGTCCATCCATGTCAAAAAAGTTTTCGTGTTTTTTTTGGGGGTCCGTCTTGTCCAGTTTAGACTTTCAGCTTCGCAGACGGACTTGTCGGGCTGACTCACCTTGCCCGCCAACCATCAATTTCAAAACTGAAACAACTTTGGATACCTCTGTAACACAACAACCACTGCAACCACCACCAGCACAACGGCCAGAACTATCATATTCCGCGTGTTAAAAAGCTTCGCCATCAACTGCTCCATCGGTGTCAGAATCTTACCGTGGCAGTAGATGCACATCTTCAGTTTTGCAGCTATCGGTTTGTGACAGTAGGGACAGTTGATAACCGCCTCCTTATCCTCAGCCTGCTTCTGTTGCTGCTTCTGTTTGCGCTCCGACAGCTGTTCCGCTTTTATCGCCTTATATTTTTCATATTCGCGGGCGTAATCCTTATATATGAGAGAGCCGGTAATGGTCTCGAAAAGCTCTTCGAGCTGTTTCAGATTCTCGGATGCGTTTGACCGCTCAGCCGGATCCGGAGAGCGTATGGCCCTGGTGTATTCATCCTTCAGCTTTTTGTAGGTTTGCTGCACCTGTTCGGGGTTGTCACTGAACGAAAGGCCCATCGCCTTGTAACAAAGTTCAATATCAGACAATTCCTTTTCAGTAAGATCGCTCATTCATTTTCCCCTTCGACTCAATATAAATTAGCAGTGCTTCAGCAGGTGATGTCGATATACGTCCAGCAAATTTGATGCCACAGAAATCGTAAACCTAACAGCTTGTAATGGTTGCTGTTATTAAAACAGATGATAGACGCTATGCAATTTATACATACCGGCCAGGTTGTGGTAAGCCATTTGCTATGCAAACTTTTCATAGCAAAGGGTGGGCTAGAGTTTGGACTTTTGCTCCCCCACCCCTTGCGGGCATAGGCACTAACTTAAAGGTTTTAGTCCCTTCCCCAGGAGGGGGAAGGTTAGGATGGGGGAAAGATTGATTGCTGTAACCTACTGAAATTTCATCAACAACGTCTCCCCCTCCCCAGCCCTCCCCCGCTGGGTGAGGGAGCATAGAGTTGGCATGTTTACTTAAGTTAGCGCCTATACCCTTGACGGGAAGGGGGACTTACATATCCCCGGTCAGTTTCTGTAATTCGTATAATTTGGGATTGACGCTCCTGACGCAGTCGATGAGCTCCGTCAGGCGCTGCTGATCGACCCCTTCCTCCACGTCGGTTCTCTGAAAGAACGGATATCCTCTGGGCAGAGGAGAGAAACGGTCACCCCTTAAGAGTGACACATCGACCAGTTCGTTGATCCGTCCTTCCGCCACCCAGGGGTCCCGGTAGTTGAACTGACGGGCCACGATATGCAGGACGAGGCCATTGGGGAAGAGCCCCTTCACTTCAAACGAAAAATCCCTGGGCGCCCCGTAGCTCTCACTCCGGCCCGAGCGGGCCATTACCCGGGCACCGGCCTGTTCCATCAGTTCCCGGACCGATTCCAGAGTCATCGGGCTTAATTCGTCGGTCATAACACTCTTCCTTTCATTGTCAAACGGTCAGGCGAAGCTCGACGCCCCAGGGTACCGGCTGCTCGCCGTCCCTGGTCAATACCCAGAGCGTCGGAAACTCCATCTGCTCCGGAGCCGGGCCGACTCCGTCGGTCAGGTATATGATGGCGGCCGGCCGTGGCTGCATGGTGCGGGCGTGGTCGAACACCGGCCGCAGGTCGGTGAAGCCGCCGCCATGGTAGCCGGCTGGGGCGAAGGCGCTGCCGCGAAAACTGTCGATACGCTGGACCCGGCTGTTGGCGTAGAGCACCGTAAGGGCGGCATCCCGTCCGCGGGCGATCTGCAACAGCTCCCTGGCAAAGGCTTCACGCAGTTCCGGCGCAGCGGTGGAGTCGCTGACGTCGATGCCGATCAGCAGGTTGAGCCTGTGCCGTTTGCGGCTGCCCGGAGTGGCGTGGGCAAAACGGCGGTTTTCCCGCTGCCAGGTGCTCTGTCGGCCGACCCGGCCGGCGGTGGCGACGAACTGGCGCAGGATCTGGCGCCAGGGGAGTTGCTGCGGCTGCAGGTAGCCGCTCACCAGAGTCTGCAGTTCCCCCGGCACGACGCCGTCGCACTTCTGCCAGGCTTCCCTGACCATGCCCCGCACCACTTCTTCGGCCAGTCGTAACGGGGTACTGTCGGTCTCGTCCCAGACGGTGTGGTCGTCAATGGGCGCCGCGGCAGACCGGCTCTGTCCGCAGACGGTCTCTTCCGGGCCGTTACCGGTGGCGCCACCACTGTCCCGGTCTGCTTCGCCGATACCGGCGCCGTCCATACTGCCGCAGCCGAAGGGATCGATCAGCTGCCGGTAGTACTCTTCGGCAGCGAGGCCGTCCGGCAGTGAAAAATACTCCGGTCGGGGCGCCTCGATTGGCATTGCCGCAATCTCCGGATTGATGGCCAGATCGCAGGCGATGTCCCAGTCATGCCGGTTGCGCTCTTTGCGTCGAGCCATGTGCAGATGAAGCAGGTGTTTGACACAGTGTTCCATGAGCGCATTCTGGGCCGGAGCGGAGTGGGCGGCGAACAACTCACTGTTAACGGCCAGCTGCGGTGAGCCGTCGCGCAGCGAGATTCCGACCGGAAAAGGGGCAGTGCCTTCCTCCCGCAGGACGCCGACCAGCAGGTGACCGTAAAACGGGCGCTCCTTGAGGAGACGGACGATGCAGTTTTCGAGGATGCGGTTGGCCATTGACTCTGCCTTCCGCTCAGACGGCTTCGGCGCTTATGGTCCGGATCGCTTCCAGGATAACCCTGTCGTACTTGTCCTGGGCCAGGGCCTTGGCAACTGCCGGGATGGTGAGCAGGCTCTTCACCAGGGCAAAGCGGAGATCGCGAGGAAGAATGTCAATATAGCCCACAAGAGCCTCTTCCCGGAGCGGGTTAAGGGTACTGCTCTCGATCCGCAGGTGGACGATCAGGGCATTCATGGTGGCAGCCTGCTGGTCGTCGCGTTGTACCCTGGCCCGCCCTGAACTCTCCGGCCAGCGGTCGAGGATGTCGCCGGCAGTCAGCGGGCGCTCCCGTTCGCTGGCCTGCCAGCGCAGAAAAGCAATGGCAGCCTCTTTTCCGACGATGCCGGCATAGACTTCCATCTCCAGCTCTCCGGGAAAACGACAGTTTCGGCGGAGGATGCTGACCATCTCCCACCCCCGCTCGGTCGGTTCGGCAACCATCTCCATTGCCGCCCCCTGCCATGCCAGCAGATTCTGGTTGGCAGCCAGAAACTCCTGTACCGCGCCATCGAAATGCTGGCTGTGGGCATAGCGGGCCCAGCAGTGATAGTCGGTCTCAACGTAGAGCATGACCAGCCGGTCGATCAGCGCCCGGTCGAGAGTGGTGACGTTGTAGGTGCCGTCAGGAGGGTTGATGGTGACCACCACCCGGTGGCGGGGAGCGAGTTTATGGGTATGGAGTCCGCGCTGCCCTCCTCCCAGGGGGGGCTCGACGAACTGGAAGATTGCCTGCAGGGTATCTTCCTGCTGAGCGCGGTTCAGCTCATCGCAATGGATCACCGTTTCCGGATCGTTATCTCCCGGCCACCAGGACGGGCATGACCAGTGCATGACCGCCCCTTCCCGGTACGGAATGCCGACCAGGTCTCCCACCTCCATCTGCCCCAGACGGAGTGACTGATAACGGCGGCCGAGTTCCCGGCAGACCTGAACGATCCCGGCGCTCTTGCCGACCCCGCGGTGACCGACCACGCACGGAGTCAGGTCGGTGTTGATGATAATCTCCCGCAAAACTGCTTTCATCTGTTCGATATTCATGGCGGTGTGGTTGACCTCATAGTAATGGCGATTATGATCTGCTTCAAAGGAACTGCGATATCCCGTCAAGTGGTTATTTCACGACTGATAATGCAGCCATATAACCAGTATCGGTAATTTTAAAATATAACTAACTGATTAAACGGTTATAAATAGACGGATCATTTCTTGCACACGTAAGTACTCCAAAATCATAATCATAGGTAGTCGTAAATAGCCTAGGAGCACATTTATGAAGAGATTATTTGCAATAGCTCTCGGCTTAACCCTCTATGCATTTGTCAAGCCTTTAGATGCCGCTGCTGTTGATGCCCCTCACGTTAGTACCTGTTCAACCTGTCATATCGCAGGAACTGCACCGAACAGTGCCGGGTTCAACAGCAACTGCCTGAGTTGTCATAGTCCGGGAAATGCCGCACGTAACAAACCGTTCTCGGTAACTGATCAGGCCAATACGTCACACAAGTGGAGCGGGTCAGACACGGTACCGGCGGCTGGTGCCCAGCCGACAACAACCGGGGCGTTAATCCAGGTTCAGGCGTATACAGGCGCTGAGATGGCCTGCGTACTCTGCCATAACCCGCACTCCGAGGATAACACCAAATACTTGCGCATTGCCAATGACAATGATCAGCTCTGTCTGGACTGTCATCGGTCACGTAATGTGCAGACTCACACCGCGGGAAGTCATCCGGTCCTCGTGGCTTACAGTTCTGCTCGTAAACGCAATTCTGCAAACTTCAACCCGGCTCCTCTGAATGCCAATCCGGGTAATCCCACATCCGATCTGAATGCCAGACTGGAAAAGCCTGACGGCAAGCTGCTCTGCAGAACCTGTCACGGTATTCATTCAACTGACTCAAAAAGCTCAACTTTTGACAACATGACTGCAGCCGGCAGCGGCGATGGCAATCTCCTGCGCACCAATCCCCGGGGAGCGAGTGTTATAGCCGGGTTGACGGACAATCTGAACATCTGCACAAATTGTCATACAGGTAAAGTCAACCATAACGCCGGTGGCCAGGATATTCAGTGTAACGACTGCCATGGTGCCCATGTGGAGTATGATTCTGATGATCCTGCCGGAAATAAAGGGACCAACGTTTACCTGATGCGCCGTAATGTCGTCCGACACGGACAACCGGGAAAAATATTCTTCCGATACACCGCAGCCTCGAAAAAAGAATACATCAATACTGACGGAACCGGCCCCGGTGTCTGTCAGGGATGCCACGAAGCGCCTACTACAGGTTCTCACACGGGCGTTCAATCCGGGGATTGCAAAAACTGCCATACCCACAAAAATACCAAAGGGTCGTTCTCGGCGTCATGCACCGCTTGTCATGGTTATCCGCCAACCATAATTGCTCGCAGCGGTGCAGCACACCCGAATAACACAAGCTGCACTCTCTGCCACAACACCGACCCTGCGGTTCATAATAATGGTACCGTGGATGTTGCCAAGAGTTGTAACGGTTGCCACGGTAATCCACCCAACTACTCAAATGGTGCTCCCAAAGCCAACAGTCACAGCGCCATAGGACATCTTGCCGGTTGTAACACATGCCATGCCGGAACAACATCAAGCGGAACGACCATCACCAGCACGGCTCTTCATATGAATGGAGTCTATGACCTACAGGCCGGATCCGGGGCTTCCTTCACGTACACATATGCAGCCACAGGCGGCACCTGCAGTAACATCAGCTGCCACGGCGGCACAGGTGCGACCTGGGGCAGTACCGCAGCCTGCTCCACCTGCCATGGCTATCCACCTCCGAATGCTGCTGCCGGATATACAGGAGTAAATGAGGCAACTTCACCGCATGTTACGCATGCCGGAAGCGGCATCAACTACAGCTATGCCTGCAGTGAATGTCACAAGGGAAACACTCACGGAAACAGTACCTTCCAGGATGTTTTCATCGACAATAACGGAATAATAGCCGGTGCCGGCGCAACTTACGCTACTGCCACCAGAACCTGCTCATCCCTGTACTGCCACAGTGACGGAACATCCCTGGCCAGCGGACAGCCGGCAGTTGCCAGCGTCGTATGGGGATCGAACAAGCTGGCGTGCAACGGTTGTCACGGCAATCCACCCGCTTATGTGAACGGTTCACCCAAAGCCAACAGCCATAACAGCCATAATTTCGGCTGCAGCACATGCCATGCCGGCACAACCATGGATGGCGTCACGATTTCAGACAAGTCCCGGCATGTCAATCAACTCTACGATCTGTCTCCGGGCGTCGGGTTTTCCTTTACATACACTTTTTCCGCTTCAGGCGGGACCTGCGCTAATATCAGCTGCCACAACAACAACAGCGCGGTCTGGGGCACGACTCTGACGTGCGGCAGTTGCCATAGCGAGTCTCCGGGAGGGGATTGATGTATCAACACGATAAATATTTTTGCAAGGGGCTTATATGTTAAGAAAAGCGCTTCTGTTATCAGGTCTGATACTCGTCCTCCCGGTGTTTGCGATCGCATCGTGGCAGTTGAATACCTGGGTGAAATCAGCCGGCGGCACCATCGTGTCGCGAAACAAGGCAACGCCGCAGATGTCCACAGACGGGTCTGTTTTTGTATCCTACACCACCCATGCGAGCTTACCGGTAACGGTTAATGCCAACACCGGCTACACGATTTCAAATGTGACGGTGAACGGCGCCACGGCGGCCACCAGCGGAACGTTCTATTCTGCGCTGGTGGCAGGCCCTTCAGGCCAGTCCGTCTCGGCAACGTTCGCTGCAAAACTTCTGTCTGTGACAGCCGCAGCCGGGTACGGCGGCGCCGTAGACAAGGCAAGCATATCAAGTATTTACTACGGCTCAAAAGTGTATTCCGCCACCAGTTTCAGATTTTATCCTAACCCGACAACATTCAGAGTATCTAACATTACTGGTGTGCCTGCCGGAGCCACAGTCAGTGTCGGCAGTTTCCCCGCCGCTTTTGGCGCTTCGGTATCTGTCACGTTCCCTGTTAATTACGTGTTCACCGACAATGTCACTCTCAAAGGTACATTCAGCGGTCCGCCGATCGCCAATGCCGGTGTGCCCCAGACCGTGAAGCCCGGCAACAAGATCACTCTTGACGGTTCCGCCAGCACCGGCACGGTTATCGATTCCGTTGTCACCGAACCAGTCGCGGACTATACCTGGGTTCAGACTACCGGCCCCGCTGTAACACTCATGTCATCAGGCAGCAATGCAACCTTCACCCCGACAGTCGAGGATACCTACCAGTTCAAACTTACCGTCACCGGCGGATCTGCCGCCACAACTACTGTTTACGTGTCAAATTCTGCCGTTTCCGTGGTTCGCACTAGTTGCCAGAACTGCCACCAGGTGATGGGAGTCGGCAGTAACAAAAATGTTTTTGGAAACTGGTCCTCGTCAACGCATGCACAACAGTTCGTCATGTGCGCCTCATGTCATGTGGGCGCCGATACCGGCGGGCATCCGGGCATCCTCAGCTCAGGAACTGTCAACGAGAGCACGTTCACCTATACATTATACACTGTCGGTAACAATTTCTGCTTTACCTGCCATCACAAGGCAAATAACGTGCACTACAATTCTGAAGCGCAAGTCGTAAATATCTGCGTTGCCTGCCACAATCCTGATGTCCACAATCCGGCCGCCACCATGTCACGTGCCCTTGGCGACCAGCATTTTAACGGCTATACATCATCAGTCAACCCCAACTACCGGGCAGCTTACGTAACTCCGAACTCCCGGTGTTCCAACTGCCATATTACTATCAACGGGACACTTGATGTGAGCAACGACCCCGCTCTGCTGAAAGAGCGAACCGACTGGGCGTCTTCCGGCCACGGTGACACGAAAGGAGCAGGCTGGATTGCCAGTAACTTCAAAACTCTTTCAGGTTGTGTTCAGTGTCATACCCCCATTGGTTTCATCGCTTACTCTACTGCAAAAATAACCGGCGCCTGGGGGACAACTTCCGACAAGACGAGCAATGTTCTCTCCTGTGATGGCTGCCATACGAATATCGGCACGGGAGCAGTGCGAGCGTCAAACCCTATTCAACCGTATGCGAACGATCCATATGTCAATCCTGATCTGAGCGTCTCAAACCTTTGCGTGAAATGCCACTCCGGTATTGAGAGCGGCCGAAGCATCAAAGCGCAATCTGCAGCGAGCGCCGATTTCACCAATCTGGCATTTATCGGATCTCATTCATCTGCAGCTGCCGGAATCCTGCTCAAATCCGTCGGCTACGAGTTTGCCTCAAACAACTACAGTAACAGCCGGCACTTCAAACATGACAGAATCGGAAGTAATCATTTTAAAGCCTATGGGTATGATACCGGCAGTGGTGGCCCCTGTGTCGGCTGTCATATGAGTACATCGAATAAACACTCTTTCACGCCGCTGTTGAAAGACGCACATGGAGTCGTAACATCAATTACCAGTACCTCGTGCGCAGGTTGTCATACCGGCCCGGCTTATCTGGATGCGAGCCGGATGAACGTTCGCGGGACGAAGTATGCAGCGGCACTGTCAGCCTTGCAAAAAGTTCTTGAAACCAGGGGCATCTACTACGCAAATGTAGCGCCATATTTTTTCAGGAGCTCCGGCAATACAGATCCGGCGAACGCTATTACCAACTGGGGCAACGCCGATACCATGGGCGCGGCTTTCAACTTCAACCTGCTTCAGCATGAACCGGGCGCCTATGCCCACAACATGATCTATACGAAACGGCTGATCTATGACTCCATCGACTTTCTGGATAATGGTCTTCTTGACAATTCCGTTATTCCGACGATAAACGGCTTATCCGGTCTTGATCCGGCTCAGAAAGTGACTGCCGTGGGTTACCTGACTTCTTCCGGGGCAAGACCATAGCAAGGCTTAAGCGGTTATTTCACGACTGATTATACAGCCATATAACCAGTATGCGTAGTATTGTAAATATAACTATCTGTTTTATCGGTTATAAATTGATGGATTACTTTTTGCATGCACTAATGTACTGAGAGTGGCCCAAGGGCAAGACCATAACTATTGAAAATCCGATCTACCATACATAAATTGCAACAGAATCTGGAGGCCCAACTATGAAACATGTATGTGCCGCAACACTCATCCTGGCGTTGTTTGTCCTCGTAAATCCCTGTTTGGTCAGCGCAGTTGATGGGCCGCATGGCAACAGCACCTGTTCAACCTGTCATATCCCTGGAACTAATTCGAACAGTGACGGGTTCAACGGCATCTGTTTGAATTGTCACAGTTCCGGGAACGCGGCAGCTACAATGCCGTTCTCCAAAGCGGACCAGGCCAACACATCGCACAAATGGACCAGTTCCGATTACGTACCGGAAGCCGGTGCCGAACCGCCGACAACCGGTGCGTTGACCCAGGTTCAGGCTTACACAGGCTCCTATCAAACTAATGGGCCTGATAACAACAGTATGGCCTGCGTTCGTTGCCATAACCCGCATATCAATGCAAATGGCAGTTATCTGCGCGTTCCCATTAACAAGGATCAGCTCTGTCTGGACTGCCATCGGTCGCGCAATGTACGGACGCATATGGATGGGAGTCACCCGGTTCTTGTTGGCTACAGCTCTGCGGCAAAAGCAACTCTGGCAAACTTTGTCGGCAAGACACCGGTAAATGCAAACCCCGCCAACCCGGGGTCAGACCTTGGGACTTTTCTGAGCAAGGACGACGGCAAAATTCTCTGCTCGACCTGTCACGGGGTGCATTCCGCCGACTCACGGAGTTCCAATTACGTCAAAGGTTTCAAGAACATCAGCACCGGCGACGGCAACCTCCTGCGGACCAACCCGAGAGGGGCTAAAGTTGCTTCCGGGACAGCAGATACAGCAAATATCTGCACCAACTGCCATGCCGGTAAATTCAATCACAACGCCAAGGGGCAGGATGTCCAGTGTGGCGACTGCCATGGTGCCCATGTTGAATACGACCCGAAAGACCCAGACGGTTTGAAAGGCAAAAACGCCTACCTGATCCGGAGAAATCTGCCGGGCAAGACAAACCAGATATTTTTCCGATACACCGGAAGCAGCAGGGAGTACAAAAATGAGGCGGGTACCGGCGTCTGCCAGGGGTGCCACACTGTTCCAGCTTCAATTGCGCAGCACACAAGCACTGATGCAAAGGTATGCAATACCTGCCATACCCACAACAGTGCCAAAGGGGCATTCACGGCATCATGCGATACTTGCCATGGCTTTCCACCTAACGTGACCTTTATGTTTAGTACAGGCCTAATACATCCGAATAATACAAACTGCAGTCTCTGTCACGATACGCGCCCGTCATTACACATGAATGGCAATCTTGACGTTTCCACAGATTGCAATGCCTGTCACGGCTTTCCACCCTCCTATGCGAACGGTTCTCCGAAGGCCAACAGCCACAGCTCCACCGGACATTTGGTTAGCTGCAATACCTGCCATGCCGGCACGACCTCAACCGGAACGACAATTACCGGCGCAACTCTTCACATGAATGGGCAATATGACCTTCAGGGCGGAGCCGGAGCCTCGTTCACCTACAATTACGTAAGCGCCGGCGGGACATGCAGTAACATCAGCTGCCACGGTGGAGGTGGTGCAACCTGGGGTAGCACAGCAGATCACAACGCACTACTCGGCACTGGTGAAGTATTGGTATTCAGTACTGAGAATATCGGCGATCACGGTGATAATTTCACTACTAAAAAAGAATGCACTCTTTGTCATTATGCCAATATTGCTACCCAGCACAGCAATAACTGCGCACTCTGTCACGCGGGTACCAACCCGCCGGCAAATGCATTGATCGGCAACTGGAACAAAACCTGCCAGCAGGCTTCCTGCCATCCCGCAATTCACACATCAATGGGAATAAACCACAATGGGGTCTACTGGAACTCATCAAGCAGCTGCGAAAAATGTCATGACGGCTGGGGTGGATCTGGTCCGGGACCAGCTAATAAATGCTCTGACTGTCATGGGCCACACCCCGTTGCAGCGACACCGGTTTCCGACACCACCCCGCCCGTGACAACTTCGAGCTTTAACCCGGCTGCAAATGCAATCTTCAAGGCCAATCAAACAGTAAATCTCACCGCTGCAGACAACAGCGGCGGTTCCGGGGTCAAGGCCACCTACTACAAGATAGACTCTGGCGCGTTAAACCAGGGAACATCCTTCACCGTATCAGGCGATGGTCTGCACTCTTTCAGTTTCTACTCGCAGGACAATGCTAATAACACCGAAACAATACACGTATCCAGCCAGTTCCGTATTGATTCGACTGCACCAGTCACGACCAGCAGCGCTGTGAATGGCAGCACGTACACCGGCGACCAGACATTCACCCTCTCGGCAACGGACGGCGGATCCGGTGTTGCAGGCACATCGTACAAACTTGACAGTGGAGCGTTTACATCCGGCACCTCGATAGCGGTAACGGCACCACTCTCCGGAAGCGTATCGCACACGATTTCGTGGTATTCGATTGATAACGCCGGCAACCAGGAAGCGACAAAGTCGGTGACATTTTCTTTGCAGGCGGTAGCGGCTCCCGACACCACCCCACCCGCGACAACGTCGGGTTTTAACCCGGCTGCCGGTGCGAACTTCAAGGCCGGCCAGCTGGTAACGCTTTCGGCTACCGACAGTGGTACCGGGGTCAAGACTACCTACTACAGGATAGATTCAGGGGCTTTCACTGCAGGTACTTCCTTCACCGTTTCAGGTGATGGTCTGCACACCTTCAGCTACTACTCTGTTGACAATGCGAACAACACCGAGTCCACGCATGTCTCCAATCAATTCCGCATTGATACAGTGGCACCGGTGACAACTAACAGTGCCGTAAACGGTACCACCTACACCGGCAACCAGACGTTCACACTCTCTCCGACTGACGGAGGTTCGGGTGTTGCCGGCACGTGGTATCAGCTTGACGGCGGCGCGCTCACTTCCGGGACATCCGTTTCAGTTGCGGCCCCAGGTACCGGAACCGCCTCGCATACTATCTCATGGTCTTCTATCGATAGCGCCGGAAACCAGGAGACGACAAAGTCGGTGACATTTACTGTGCAGGCTGTAGTTGTTTCTGGAGGTACCACGACTATGTCTTTCCGGACCAATGCTTCTTTCGGTGGTTGGTCGTATGTTACCTGGGAAGTTCATGACGCAAACGGCAACGTCGTAAATGATATCAACGGGAATCCATGTACCTGGTGGAATGACGACCCGGGCCACCCCTCATCAATGTGGATGGATTTCGTTGTACCGTCCGGTGTGGCGTACACGATGTACGGAGCCTGGGGACCAATGCCCGACGGGCCGGACGTTGATACCGGTACTCGCGATGTGCCCCCGTTGGAAGCTGCATCGGGGGCCACGATCACGTGGTGGTGGAACTGATTTCGATTCTTCCGACCAGGCGGGTAAAATAATCAGGTATGCGGGTTTCAAAGGCCAGCCGTTTGTTGCTGACAGGGTGGATAAATGAGATCGATCGGGCATGCAGAGCCAGGGCATCATGAGCATTGTTGCCCTGGCCGTATTTTCTGTCCCCTACTACGGGGTTGCCAATTTCCGACAGGTGTACCCGTATCTGGTGTTTGCGTCCGGTAAGCAGGTGGATTTCAAGCATGCTGTATCCTTTGACCTCCTTCAGTACAACATACTCCGTATGAGACAACTTCCCCCGCGTCGGATCCGGAGTTGAATAAACTGTAAAGGCGCTGTTCTCGGCCAGATAACTGCTGATCGTCCCTGCTTTTGCAGCAAGCCAGCCATGTACAACGGCAAGGTAATGTTTGTCAGTATCCTGCCACTGTTCCTGCAGATTCAACTTGACAGCTTCGCTCCTGGCAAAAATAAGGATGCCGGAGGTTTCCCGGTCAAGGCGATGTACGATGTAGATCCGGTTTCGGGAGCGGGGATCACCCTTGCGAACATACTCGTTGAGAATGGTATGAACCGTTCTCGTCTTGTCCCGGTCGGTCCCTATCGTCAAAAGCCCACCCGGTTTTTCCACCACGATAATATCCTTGTCCTCGTGAAGGATCGTAACTCCTTTGGGCTTATGTCTGGCGGGCGGGCGTCTGTCAACGGGCATGGTACTTCTTTCTGCGGGGTTATCCTCCACACTCCTCATAGTATCGAGAAGCAAAACTCACAGTCTGAACCAGCCAACCATATGGTTAAGCTCACCGGCCAGACGGGCAAAACTCTCGGATGTCCCTTTTATATCGCCTATCGATGCGGAAAGCTGGTGGGTAATTCCGTTGATTGATGCCATATTGCGGTTGACATCTTCCGCAGTGGCCGATTGCTCTTCTGTGGCGGTGGCGATAGTCTGCACCATGTCGAAAACATGCTCGACACAGAGTACTATTTCACCCATCGAACGCTGGGTCATATCTACATGGGCCACAATATTTTCTATCGATTTGCGCTCGTTCTGCATAAAGGCAACAGACCCCTCAACCTCGGTCTGCATCTCTTTCACCGTCCGGCTGATCTCACTTGAAGATGCGATGGTACGTTGAGCCAGTTGCTTGACGCTGTCTGCGACCACAGCAAAACCACGTCCCATTTCGCCGGCACGGGCAGCCTCGATCGAGGCATTCAGTGCCAGCAGATTGGTCTGGTCCGCGATATCCTTGATCATATTGACAATATCGTTGATGGCTCCGGATTTTTCCCCCAGTTTCTCGATTTTTTCGGCTGACTGGCGAACAATGTCGGCAAAAGAGACCAGTTCACTCGATGTATCATTGAGCGATTTCTGCCCGTCCAGCGCAATACTCTTCATCTTTCCGGCAGCATCGGACGTGTTGGAGGCATTCTGTGAAACGTCCTGAATCGTCTGAAGCATCTCCGTCATAGCGGTGACGGACTGTTCGATCTGGCTGCTCTGAATCCGGGAGTTGCGCTCCAGTTCGTGTGCCGTTGATGAAAGTTCCTCGGAACTGCTTGCAATTGTGGTGGTTGAATCCGTTATTTTTCCGGCCATGTCGCGCAGGTTGGCTACCATCTTACCCATGGAAGTCTGAACCTGACCGAATTCATCGCTGGAGCATCGGATAGTACCTGTTTGCATATTGCCGCCTGCCACGCTGTCAGTTACCCGGATCAACTGTCCCAACGGTCCGGATACCGACCGGAAGACCCATATGCCGATTGCAATACCTGCAACGGCGGCGGCGATGCTGATTACAACCAGCAGGCTGATGCTGCTCCTGACTATTTTGTTGACAGAAGTGATCGCTTTTTCCTGCTCACCGCGGGCTGCGGAGACAGACTCTTTCCCCTTTTCTGCCTGCTTCAGTACGATCTCACGCAATTTATGCGCAGTCCGCAGAGCCTTCTGTTCCATTTCGAAACGTTTGTTCAGGGTTGATACGATACCATTTTCGGCAAACAGGGTGCTCTGTACGCCTGATAGTGCGGCAGTTACGCTCTTCAGGATGCGCAGTTCGCTTTTTACCCCCAGTTTGGCAAGGTTCTTTTCAAGGCTTGCCGCTGTCCGGCTGGCACTGGCAAATTTCGCATTGATTGTCGGGATCGCCTTATCAATTTCGGCTGATGATTTGAGTGCGAAGAGTTGCACCGAGGCGGCATCAATCTCCATCCCCAGACTGACCAGTTCCGAATTGGCCACCAGAATTGAATTGGCCAGATTGGACTGACCGAACATGGTGCCCTGTTTGGCAGATTCAGTCGCGAAACGTTCGTTTGCCTGCAAAGCGTCCTGCTCTACTGACAAAGAGAGAGAGCTCAGTCTTTCGCCGACCTCCTTGGCGGCAGCATCCACCTTCCCCTTGCTTTCATCATCCTTTTGTGTGAGCCAGGCTCCTCTCAGCTTCTGGACTTCATCCAGATGATCGGCAAGCCATTTGACATCGGCAGGCCCGCTCGTGGTGCTCTTTAAATGATCGTTCTGCTGCAGTTTGGAAATGGCGTCATTTACCTTGCCTCGGGCAATCAGCAAGGTGGGGCGCTTCTGGGCATTCTGGATTTCGTAGAAAGCCAGTTGCAGGTCTTTCAGATTGAGGCGGGCAGCCTCGACACCACGCAGCCGGTTGGCGATCTTGCCGGACTCATCCAGTGCGGCGCTGAAGGCGCCGGTGCGGTTTCCCTGCAGCAACCTGACTTTGGCATCCAGTTCCCGCAGATGTGCGGTGGATTCGATCATCCGCTTCGTAAGATCGGCAGATGCTTTTTCAGCCTCGTGCTGTGCCTGTAGTTTGCTCGCGACTATTCCGTACAGTTCATTGGCGACTGCCTGCAACTCATCATAGGTGCCGAGTTTGGTCCCGCCACTCAAGGCCTCCAGCTGTTCCTGTATCTGCTTGACCTCTGCAACGCTCTTTTCTGCTTCGGCCCTGAAGGTTTGCAGTTCACGGGAATCAAGGGCAGTGCTGACTTTGGCAAGAGTGGCAGTAGCACCCTGAATCTCCCGCTGGAACTCCAGGGTGCGCATCTGGTATGGTGTGCTTTTCTGGGTCAGATAGGAGAGCTTGCCGCTGACAAACCGCATACTGAAGATGCTGGTGGCGACGACTGTCGCCACAATTGTCAGTACGAGGATGATATTCAGAATCAACTTGGCCTTGATTGTCATGAGCTTGCTCCAGCCGGACATTAGATACTATTTTAGCAGTTTTGCGCCATCACCCTTGATATATACCAGCAATTTTTGCACTTTGGCTGATGCGGCGCCTTTGGTCAGAATGGTGATGTCTCGGGCAACCTCCGGTGATTTAGGAGACCAGACAGTGTCATCCACAATTGCTGCCGGCCCGATTCCGACCGCTTCAGGATTAGCCTTGATCTTGTCCTTCACATCCGTTGCCGTGGTGGCATCCAGCACCTCTTTGGATATGGCCGCACCGCCAAGGGCTACCTTGGTGAACATGCTGTTGGTGCCGGGTATCAGACTGCCCCAGACGATAAGTACCGGCAGATCCTTGCCGCCTACCTCTTTCCAGTTCTGAATCCTGCCGGAGAAGAGGCCAACCAATTGTTCCGAAGAGAGGCCGGCGATCCTGTTCTCCTTGTGGGTCAGCACCACCACCCGGTCCTTGCCGATCACCTGGCTTTGATAATCGGCCTGGTTGGCCACTGCAACTCCTTCCTTTTTCAGCAGAGCCCACCAGTCATCAATGGACAGGCCTGCTGAAGCAGCATCAACGTTTCCTTTTTCCAGCTCGATAAAGGCTTGTTTGGGGCCATTGGAAAGAATAGTGAGCGTCAGGCCGGAGGCCTTTTCAAAGCCTGTTTTGACAGGTTTAAGGATGTTCTCGGTGGGAGCGGCCCCGGCGCCGATCTTCAATTCTTCTGCCCCTGCAGAAAGGGTTAACGAGAGGGTGCAGGCTACGGCAAGAGTAACAATGTTAATCAGATTGAGCTTGAACATCGGTAGTGCCTCCTTGATTGGTTTCCGGTGAACGTGCGTAGCACGCTGGATTATCAGTATCTTCAGTTGCCGATAGCAGGAATTTCGAGTTTCGGAACAGCCGTTTCCGCCCTTCACGGTCAATAGCCACATACGTGTACGATGCTTCCGTGACCATTAAGAAGTCGTTATTATTATCGATAACAGTTTCCCGGAAACCCGGCTTCACCCAAACCTCCAGCCTGATGGTGATGGAGGTGTTCCCGGTTTTTATGACCTTACCGTAGCAGCAGACTATGTCACCGATTTTTACCGGCTTGATGAATTTCATGGCGTCAACCGCAATGGTGACGGCACGTCCGCCGGTTGCTTCTATTGCCATCATACCGCCGGCGATATCCATCTGCGACATGATCCATCCTCCGAAGATGTCGCCGTTGGCGTTTGTGTCACCAGGCATCGGGGAGGTACGGAGGAGTAATTCTCCTTCGGGTATTGCACTGTTTTTTATCAATGATGCCTCCTTATTCTGCAGAGATAATGGTCATCTTTTCGGTCATCACCTGGGCAGCCAGGAGCCGGTCAAATTGGTCACGATGGTGAAATGGCCGGGTTTCTACTTTAGATTACAAGACCACTATATACAGGTCAAGTGCTCTGTTCAACACAATATCAGAACCGTATATGTCCCCGGTTGTGTGTTATGGTCATCCTGTGACCGTGGCGAGATGAACAGGTTGTCACGTACCAGCCGTGTAACGATAGATGACGTATCCACCGAGATCCGGGAAATAGTTGCCGTAGAAAGTCTCAATCCCGTATGCAGGGTTGACAGGTTTTCCTTCCAGCGGGCCGAGGAGCTCCTGCAACTCCTGCCTGCGCGACAAGACTGAATTGGAGTCGATCAATATGAAGCGTGCACCGTTTTTTCTTCCGTATTCAATAACTTCTTTAACCCCTCCCTTTGGGAGAGTTAGCACCGGACGATCAGCAAAATAGCCAACCAAGCCCCAGCGGGTCATGATAACGTCATGTGCCTTTGAATTGTTTTTTATCAGTTCTCCGGCATGATCAAGGGGAACCAGTACCGCCGCCTGTCACCAGGATTTACTTTGAATCGGCAGAAGCTCTTTCCAGGGTTATTACTAAGCAGAGGCACAACCTTTTACAGGTACTGCATGTAAATGGCGGTATCAGTATCAGAGGACTTGCAGCGCTTCTTGGGAGAGATTACAAAAATGTGCATCAGGATGTGAGGATTTTGGAAGATTCCGGCCTGATAGAGAGAGACAGCAAAGGGCATATTATCGCGCCTCACGAAAAGCTGACTATTGAACTTCCGCTGGCGGCGTAGCGAGAGTAAGTTATACCTATGAGGCGAAAGGTGGAATAGGTAGACAACAAGAACTGTAATTAGAGGAATAAGTAGGTAAAAAGAAATTCAGAAATTCCATTAATAAAGACTTTTCCGGGTGTGGTGTAATAAAAATATCTCCGATATTCTCTGGCCGGAAAAGAAAAAAGGTTTGCGACACTTAAAGCATGAAGTTAATAACATAACAGTCATCTACGCAGCTTGTCTTTCAAATTCGCCCTTTGCCATTCCGGCATGTCTTCCAAGTCCTTCCGCAATAAGAGTCAGTACGAGGGTATTGAGGCTGACCCCTTCCGCTTTTGCCCTTGCCTGTAAAGAAGCATGTAGCGACCTGGGAAGCCGCTGAACAAACTTTACCGGCTTGCCTTCTTCATCATAATGCGTCGGCGCCGGTATCGATCTCCCCATGTCGGTCTGCGCAGCCATCCAGCTATTGAAAGCATCCCGGCCATTGATAAGAGTCTCTTCCAGGGTTTCACCGTCGGACATGCAGCCGGTAAGATCTGGAAACGTAATCATATATCCGCCACCGTCATCTTCAGAAAGAGGCGATATGACATGACCGTAAGCCTCAAAAGGGTGAATCGGCGTTACCGGCTTGACAAGTTTTACGCTCATGGTGTTCTCTCCTTTATCGTGTCGAGCATTATTATGAATCGCTTTACGTAAATCGGCTTGACCGGTCGATGTACCGGGACACAAAGGCTTTCGGCAACACCATGCGCAGAAAAAACATGGTGACTACCGCCATGGTTACGTACCTCAATACCGTGACGCCCGGCAACGGTCAGCAGATCTTCAATTCGCCAGTCACGTGGATTATTCCTCATCCGGTCAAGTATCTTGTCTGCGGTTGTCATGTTGCAATAGTATCATATATAATATTACAATCAAGGGCTTTTTGAAATTGATCGGGGACAACATCCATTGATAAGACTTTTCCGGGTGTGGTGTTATAAAAATATCTCTTAGAAGTGTCAGGTCTACAGTTCAACGCCTTCTTGATCTTATTGACCGTATGGGGTTGGCCGCGCTTACCTAACCTTGGCGACACGAAGTACATCATCGTTAGAAGAGGGAAACCAGAATGGTCGCGATCCAACTTCGGCGCGCCAATAAAAACTGAGAACTGGTAAATAGCTTGTGATATCGGCATGATATGAATCACCTTGACTATCAACCCCTCCCACATTCTCCAATTCTTCTTGTGGTGCCATCGGTCGGAGGTGATACCAGGCGATCCTCATATTTTTTCTGAACAGCTAACAGGTGGTTTTTATAAGAAATCCCTGATGTTAAACAATCTTGTTCGATTTTAAGGCGTATTTGCCTGACTTCATCAACTATCGGATTTTTCATCTTGAATTTCCTCTATTAATTCTTCCGGGGTACATACCACCGGCATTGAATGGCCCTTTGCTCGCACAACCTGTTCAATTTTTCGTAGCATAAATGCATTGGCGATATGTTTGCAGTTCCATGGTTCAGTTCAAAATGAATAACATCTACAATTCGATAGAGAACGGTATTCAGATTGATGCTATTCTCAAAAATCGGCTTGATGAACTGAAGCGGCTGGAAATGGAACTGTCACGCAAGATTGCAGGCTATGATCATTCCCCCCAGGCGCTGGTTGACAGCATCGACCCGGATGAAGTGAAGGTATTTGCCGGACTGTTGCGGGAAAAGCTTCTTAACCGCGACACCACGTTTTCAAAAGAGTACCTTCAACTTCTGGTGCGGGAAATAGAACTGAAGGACAATCAGGCCACGATACGCGGAAGTTACCGCTCTTTGGTGGGTGCCATCAAATTTACGGCTGAAAAAAGAAACTAAGCACCTCGAAAGAAGTACTTAGTTTCAGTAGTGATTGGCGCGCCCGGAGAGATTCGAACTCCCGACATTCAGGTTCGAAGCCTGACGCTCTATCCAGCTGAACTACGGGCGCCTGATTATATGCAGGTCTGCACACTATCACCGATACAAAATAATTACACGTAAAATCAGTTTGTCTCTTTCTGATAGCGGTCAATGAAGCTCTGAACCTGGCGGGCCGTTTCGCTCTCCTTATCCAATTCCAGATAGCGTTTCCAGATTTGAAGCGCCTTTGGAATGTTGTTCAGATCAAAGGCATACACATAACCGGTGTTATAAAGACTCTCAAGATTACGTGGATCTAATTTGACGGCCTTTTCAAAATTTGCCAGCGCGCTGGTAAAATCCCCTTTCCGGCTGTACATGGCCCCCTGATCGTTCAGAATATTGGTATCATCAGGCCGCAATGCCAGTGCCTTACTGTAGGCTGCAATGGCCTCTTCAGGAAGGTCGGCGTCGTAATAGGCGTTTCCCAGCATACTCCATGACTCGTGATTTGATGGCTCTGTGGCCGCCTTCTTGATCAGATCCTGTATCTTTCGCAGCGACTCCACACTGATCTGCTTATCCTTGACAGGGTCACTCTTGCCGCCATCACCGGGGGCCGATACGTCCGATTCCTCGTCGAGCGCCCCATCATCAAAAGCCGGACATATCCGTTGTGCCGCCCTGTCCAGCACTGAGCCCGCGACAATCACATCGGGCTGAGCCCCGCCTTTCAGGCGTTTCAGTCGTACTCCTGACGTGCCGAGTATATCGAGCATACTCAGTACGGCGCTCTGCTCACTGCAATCTATTTCGTAATATTCCAGATGTGAGCGATAGCCCTTTTCTCCGTACTCTGCCGCTGCTGCTTTTCGCTGCGCATCCCCCAGTGGCGTGAAACGGAGCCAGACAGCAAGCCGTCCGAGCGGTGTCAAGCGCACCGAATCATCATCCAATGCGACCTGATGCCGCGATGTACTGGCCAGCGCCCGCCATTGAACAGCTTCGGCGGAAGAAGCCTGAGAACAGAGGAAAATAGCCATCATAACGGTTGACAGTATCAGCCTGATCATAATGTCCTCACCATCAATCAAGAGGATTTTCATCGTCGCTGCACTTGTTTCAACATACATAACCCTTCCCGGGCCAGAAGTCTTTCCAGTTGCTCCGGTGAATCAACTGCGGGGAAACAGGTGCTTCTGGCACAGATCGAAGCATATGCCGGTCCTTCAGTAATTTCAAGCCTGATTGCAAGGTGAGGAATCAGCTGCTGCGTGAGAACGAGCAACAGATCGGCCAGATCCTGACTGCCCACCGTACCGGAAAGGGTAATAATGGTCGGCTCTGCCTTCAGCATGCTTAATGCCTGCAAAGCGCTCAAATGACCGAGCGGATTACGCTCAATCTCTCTTTGGCTGGCCTCAAGCACTATGGAGGCTGATTCAAGCAGCTCCGGCCTGCCAGAAATCCAGGCCAGACGAACCAGAACCCTGGCGGTGACGGCAAAAGCCGAAGGAGTAACACCGTCATGGTCGGACGGGACACGGGCCGGCATCTGCTCCGCATCCAGACCGGTCAGGGTGAACTCACCGCTGTCCGGATCACGGAAAAGCTTCAACAGTTCATCGGCAAGCGTATTGGCCGCATCCAGCCACGTTATCTCTAATGTCGCCTCATACAGTTCCAGCAGACCGTATGCCAGAAATGCGTAATCCTCCAGGAAGGCGGATACATCGGACGGGGCGGCCAGATAGCTGCGCAGCAGTCTGCCATCGGTGCGGCGCATGTTATTGAGGATGAACCGGGCGGCGGCAGAGGCCTGTGTCACATACGCCTCCCTGCCGCAGACAGCGCCGCCTCTGGCCAATGCAGCAATCATCAGGCCGTTCCAGGAGACGATGATCTTGTCGTCCCTGAGCGGCCTGATCCGGCTGTTGCGCCGCAGCAGAAGCAGCGCCCGGCAGCTCTCCAGAACCCGTTCAGTTTCCGCTTCGTCCCGACTCTCCCGGAAACAGAATTCCGGCAGGGTCAACGGGATGTTGAGGATGTTGCGTCCCTCAAAGTTGCCCTTTTCTGATACGTCATGGAAGCGGCAGAACAATCCGGTATCCCCGGCGAGACAATCTTCAATCTCGTTTCTGTCCCAGAGGTAGAATTTACCTTCAACCCCCTCGGAATCAGCGTCCAGAGCGGAGCAAAAAGCGCCTTCAGCTGCCCGGAGCTCCCGTTCGACAAAGGAGAATATCTCTTCAGCCATGCCGCTGAAGAACAGGTCGCCGGTTGCCTGCAAAGCATCCAGCGCTACCCAGGCCAGCATGGCCTGGTCGTAAAGCATCTTCTCGAAGTGCGGCGCCAGCCATTCCCGGTCGACAGAATAGCGATGCAGCCCGCCACCCAGCTGATCCCATATGCCGCCGTTCCGCATCTGCCGCAGCGTGAAAAGAGCCATTTCAAGAGCTTGCATGTTACCTGCCGCCCCCTGCTCTATCAACCAGCCAAGGTAAATCGGCATGGGGAATTTGGGGGCGCTGCCGAAGCCGCCGTACGTGGAGTCGTAGATATTCTTCAGGTGGTTGAAGGCGTTGCCGGCAACGGCCGCCATGTCCGGGTCACGCACCGGGCGCCCGTTTCCGCGCAGATTGCCAAGCGCCTCCATGATCCCCCGGCAATTATTCTCGATCCTGTCCGGCTGTTGCCGCCAGAGGGTGGCAATGTTCGCCGACAGTTCCATCAGACCGCTCATGCCGCCTCGTTTTCGCCTGGGAAGGTAGGTGATTGCCATGAAGGGGCGTTTGTCAGGTGACATGAATATGTTGAGCGGCCAGCCGCCGCTGCCGGTCAGGAGCTGCGAAACAGTCATGTAGAAGTCATCAATGTCGGGGCGTTCCTCGCGATCAACCTTGATGCAGACGAAATGGCTGTTCAAAAGGGCGGCCACTTCGCTGTCCTCGAAAGATTCATGGGCCATGACGTGGCACCAGTGGCAGGTGGCGTAACCGATGGAGAGCAGGATCGGCAGGTTTTCGGCCCGGGCCCGTTCAAAAGCAGCCTCGCCCCATTCGTACCAGTCAACCGGGTTCTCGGCATGCTGCAGCAGATAGGGGCTGCGGGAGAAGATCAGACGGTTGAAGCGTGCGCCTCCGTCAGGCGGGAGGGCGCTCTTGTCGATCGTCATCAGGGAGGCGACATAGGCGCCGGTATCATCTGTTGTCACGGTCATGTATGTTCCGATCCGGTCATTATTCCCGCAGCATCCGCGCAAAAAAATCAGCAGCCAGGTCGACTGGTTCTTGCGGGTTACCGCCAGCACTTTCTACAGCCCCGCTCAAAAGATGCTCCGGAATCTCTTTCAGAAAACGGCTCGCTTTGCGCTGCTCCAGTGTACCGTATTTGCGGCGGGTCAGACAACGTGAAATCGTCAGGAACTTTCTGGCCCGTGTGATGCCGACATAACAGAGGCGGCGTTCCTCAGACACGGACGGATCTTCCTCTATCGACCGCTTGTGCGGCAGAAGATCCTCCTCCATCCCCACCAGCCAGACATGGCTGAACTCCAGTCCCTTGCTGGAATGCAGCGACATCAGCGTGACGGAGTTTCGCCCCTGCGAGGCGCCATCTTCGTCAGGTCTGTCCTCATCCATCAACGAAATACGCTCCAGAAAGGCCGAGAGCGTGGCACGCGGAGTCTGCGCCTCAAAGGCGGCCAGCGAGTTTACCACCTGCTCAATGTTTTCAATCCGTTTTCTGGCCTGGGCTCCGTCGTTCAGCGTACGGTACAGTTCGTCCTCTATCCGCAGGCGGTTGAAAAGCGCATTGACCTGCGCCCCCATATTATAAGGCGTAAAACCGGCCATGACCTCTTTCATCATGCGGTGAAACGCGAGTACTGCTTTCTTCGATGACTCGGAAACCGCCGTTATCTCGCTGACGCGACCGAGTGTTTCAAACAGCGGCACGTCATGCTCCATTGACCACTGGTTCAGCTTTATCAGGGTGGTGTCACCGATTCCCCGGCGTGGAAAGTTGATGATCCGCAAAAGTGATGCCTCGTCGCCGGGGTTGTCGATCACCCGCAGATAGGCGATGGAGTCCTTTACCTCTTTCCGTTCGTAGAACTGCTGGCCACCGATCACCACATAGGGGATCCTCTCCAGACGCAATTTTTCCTCAAAAGCCCGGCTCTGGGCGTTGGAGCGGTAAAGAATCGCCATATCCCCCCAGAGTAGCCTGTTGTTGTACTGCTCCAGCATGATCGCCTCTACCACTCTGGCGGCTTCGTCCTCCTCGTTGTTCGCCACGAGCAGATCTATTGCGCGACCTTTTCCGCTGTCGGTCCACAGCGCTTTGTCTGTGCGAACCGGGTTGTTGCTGATGACACCGTTCGCAGCTTCCAGGATCACGCCGGTGGAGCGGTAGTTCTGCTCCAGCTTGATGGTCGTGCAGCCGGGATAATCCTGTGCGAACCCAAGGATGTTCTTCACCTCGGCCCCGCGCCAGCCATAGATGGACTGGTCGTCGTCACCGACTACACAGATGTTGCCATGTTGTTGTGCCAACAGTGAAATCATCAGATACTGCGACGCGTTGGTGTCCTGATATTCGTCCACCATAATGTAGCGGAAACGCTTCTGCCAGTGGTTGAGGGTAGCGGAGTTCGACTGCAGCAGCTGCACCGAGAGCATGATAATGTCGTCGAAATCAATGGCGTTGAAGCCCTTGAGCAGCTCCTGATAGCGGGGGTAGACCCTGGCGGTTACCAGTTCGAGCGGATTGTCGCTGTCGGGAACAAATTCTGCCGGTCCGATGAGCCGGTTTTTCAGAGCCGAGATTTTCCAGAGGATCCGGTCGGGATCAATGACTTTCGGATCGACGTCCCGCTCACGCACGGCCTGACGGATAACGCCGGACTGGTCGGAGGAGGAATAGATCGAAAAGTTGGGTTTGAATCCGAGCATACGGATATCGCGCCGAAGGATGCGCACCCCCAGTGAATGGAATGTGGAAATAACAATCCCTTGCGCCAGCTGACCCGCCATGGCGGTGACGCGCTCGCTCATCTCGCGGGCGGCCTTGTTGGTGAAGGTCACCGCCAGAACGTTTTCGGCCGGGATGCGCTTCTCTTTCAGCAGGTGGACGATGCGGGAAGTGATGACCTGGGTCTTGCCGGAACCGGCTCCGGCCAGAATCAGCAATGCCCCTTCGGTTGTATTGACCGCCTGCAGCTGTGGTGGGTTGAGTCGTTTCATGAACACCGATGTACCACACCATGAGGCACGGAGGCAATTTTGTTTAGTGCTGTAACTCTAGCAAAAGTCCCCTCCCTCCTGGCCCCCATGCGGGAGGGGGCTGGGGGAAGTCACTTACAGGCAATGCACCCTGATAACTTCAAGCACTCCCTCACCTGAAGCCGGCCAGTAACCTGCCGACAGCATGTACAACTTCATCAACGGATATCTCCTGCAGGCACCGGGCGCCAATAGGGCAGGGGGGCGTTGTGCCGAACCTGGTACAGGGAGAACAGGAAAGATTGTGATTCAGCACGATATGCATCTCACCCCTGGGCGCCCATTTTGCCGCAATTCCGGGACCGAACAGTGACACGGTCGGTACATTCAGCCCGACCGCCAGATGCAGCACCCCTGAATCCCCACTGATAACCAGACGGGAACGGGCAATCACAGCGGCAGTTTCGATCAAAGAAGTCAATCCGGCAAGATTCAGCCCAAGCCCACCGGCAACAATCTCCTCCCCTTTTTTCCGCTCCTCACCACCACCAACCACAACAACGCTGTAGCCCGAAACCGCCAGTTGTTCCGCCACCTGTCTGAATCTCTCCGTTCCCCATCTCCGTTCCGGAATACTGGCTCCGGCAAAAATGGTTATGAACGGCCCGGTTTTGAGATCAGTCAATAAACCTTCAGCAGTTGTCACGGCATCAGACGGCAGTGTCAAAAAGTGTTCAGGGATGTGTGAACGTTTGATTCCGAGCGGTTCAACCAGGTTGAGGAAACTATAGGCTTCGTAATTGTCGTGTGAATAGGGCACCGGATTGGAAAAAAGGCGGGAACGCTCATTGGTGGCATAGCCTATCAGCAGCGGCGCCCGGGTCAGACGCGCTATCACGGCAGACAGTCTGTGCCACTGTTCCGTGTCGATGACCACATCGTACCTGCCTCGCAGGGCTGCGAAAAGATCAGCCGGACGGTCGTACTGCAAAACATGATCGCATTCGGTACAGAGTTCGAAGACGGCGCTGTTGCGCCGTTCGGCAAGGAGAGTGATTGTGGCGGAAGAGTATTTTTTCCTGATCTCCCGAATAGCCGGAATCAGCAGTACCGCATCACCGATATTTGAGGTTTAGCAGGTCGGGTTAAAGCATTACCGCGCCTCACCCGACCTGTAACCAGATTACCATCACTTCTTGCACCGGTAATTGTGGCCATATCCTTTCCAAAAACCATCATCAGATCCAATTGGGTTGTATCCTTCAGGGCAAACTGCAAAAACATAACTTCCTGCAGCTTCAATTTCCTTACGCGACCTTCCAGTGTTTTCGTGCCTTCCTGGGCGTATGGTCCATCCACCACCCCCATGTTTATCATTGGAATATGCCATCTCAACGTGAAGAGTTTTTGTGCAATTGTTCCTTACTGCGAGCCAACCATATTCTTCTTTGTCATAGAACGTTTCAAGGCAACTGGCGGATATTGGAGTGGTATAGCGTTGCTCTTCCTCTTTCTGTTTCCGCTCCTGCTCTTCCCGTTCCTTTCGTTCCTCTTCCTTATGCGCCGCTTCCTTGCGCGCTTGTTCCTCCTGGCGTGCCGCTTCCGCTTTCCGAGCGCGTTCCTGTTGTTGACGTTCTAGCAAAGCGACACGCTCACGCTCCCTTCTGTCATTCTCCTGCTGGCGCTGGATGCGCTGGTTCTCCCTCCGCTGTTCTTCCTGCTGACGGCGTTGTTCTGCCTGGCGTTGCGCATTCTGACGGTCTATATCGTTCAGTTGCTGCATGCCGCTATTAAATTGCTGCCCAAGCCCCTGAATGCCGCTCGTTATTATCTGGTTCAATTCAGCATCATCGCGACTTCGCCGTTCTTCGCGCTCTTCCCGCCGCCGTTGCTGTTCTTCGGCTTGTTCCCGTTCATGAGCAAGGCGCACCTGCTCGCGTTCACGCGCTTCCCTTGCCTCCGCTTCTATTATCGCAGCTTGCCGTTTTTTCTCGGCATCGACTTCTGCAGTGGATGAAGGCACATATTTTGATGAACGGGGGCCGGTATATTTCGGTTCGATTATTTCAACCTCCACCCCTTTCAACTCCCTTGTTGCTGCCAACGCAAATACAGCAGATTCATTCACGCCGGTGGCAAGGCGCTGTTCGGCGCTGAACTTTCGCTGTATGCCGTCGCTGTTGATAAGGCGAAGCGAATAGCGGATTTTGACCGGCGTGGTATAGCGGTTGTCCATGCGGTATTCGCACCGGTCGGAGTCGCATTTCCAACTGAACCAGATACCGTTGAGCGCTTCGTCCTGTATCTGGTACCAGTCGGACCAGGGTGGCACAAATGCTGCTGCAGCGCTAGCAAACAAAAGAACCAATAATTGCGTGACCAAAGTGGTATTTATTACGATTTTTTTATTTTCATGTGAGGAAACTCCTCCGTTATTAAAACGGAGCATCCTTTGCTCCACAAAGTTTGCGTAGATGGTTTAATGCCTTCACAACTTGTGTCACCTTCTTAGAAGCTACTGGAGCATCGTAAGGCAATGAAATGCCACCAGTCATATGTATCATTGTATTTTCTCCGCGAAAACATTCTCCAGTAAATGGTTCAATTTCTATCGATGTGACTCGCTTGATGTCTGTAATTTTGACATCTATAATTGGCGTTTTAAGCGTATAATGATTATCAGTATGAGTAGTATGTTCTGTTTTGAGTATACAATCGTTGCTAATATCTAATATTTTGGAGTGTACCCGTTTAGCTGGTAATTCCGAAAGATGCATAATCCCACATTTATAATAAATAAATATATATTCTTTTAAGAAATTAACCGTTTCCTCAAAAGAAGGGCCTTCCTGGGATTGCTTTAGTTCCAGTTCCGCCGCACTACACGATAGTGTGATGCTACATACCGAAATAGCGATAAAAAAAATGGTTCTTACTTTCAATAATTTCATGGGCTGTCTCCTTTTAGTATGCTTCGTTGATTTGGATGTCACTCCGTTACTTCATAACGCTCTTGATTTTATTCATGTCGGATTTGATATTGCTGATGTCGGATTTAACTGCACTTAAATTGCTTTTAATCGCATCAAGTTGTTTTCTGGCTGAGGTATAGGCTTGATATTCAGAAGGATTTTCTTTTGGTGCTACCCCGATTGAGCGATCAATGCTCGTTAGACTGGTATTTATTGAATCTAATAAATCTACTGTTTTACTGAAATCTGGCGGGTGGTTATCTAGCTTTACCGGCTGCCATGCTTGCAGCATGTTCAAGGTTGAAGTGCCAAGGTGGATATTCAGCGTCGTTCGATTGGCAAAAGTAAATTGGGAGGGCTTTAAAATATTGGGATCACCGGAAACAGTATGCTTTACGTCAGCCTTGAATGGGTCGAAGGACATTTTGAAGACAGGGTCTTTGAACGTGACCACCATGGTGATTGTCCCGCCAATAATTATCGAAGAAACACCGGTAACAACAAATGCTTTCAAAATAATTGCATTTGTAGCGGCATCACCGGGAGGGGTCTGGCTGCCTATTGCTCTCAGGCAATCCAGCAAGTTATCGCGTTGTGCAGTATGCGCAAATTTTCTTAGAAGCGGGAGTAGCAAGAGGCAATGTAAAAGATAATAGACGCTGACAAAGAAACAGACTCTCAAGGCAAAAAGCACAAACCGTATCAACGTATTGAGGCTTCCATGCTGATCAAAAAACACTTCTCCAGTATTGTTGATCCAGCCGACAACTATCGATTGAAGCAACGGTTTTCCAAAACCACTGACCCGATTAGCGCGTTTAAAAGCCTCTTCTGTTTCTTTGAATCCCCACAACGGCAGGTGTTTCGCTGCAAGACGGTAATAATCCGTTTTGGAGTAAACGGTGGTGTATTGCCTGAAAGAAAGATCCGCGCCATTACTGAAACAGGATTTACTGGAAGATGATTGCAGTTTTGTTGTTTCTTGTATCTGCGCGATGTGGATACTACTGATTGCCGTGAAGCAGGGACGGCGTGCCTTGCCGCAACCGGTCATCTTCACCAGATACCCGACTGATGCGCGATACTCCTTTATTTCATCATAGTAATTGTGAAATCCTTGCAGCATCAGGATCAGCGCCCCGGAAACAGCCGCCAACAGTATTTTTGTTGTGAGTTTGGTCAAGGCACGACTCCTTTGTCGGCGGACATTCCACTGTAGTTTTGCAAAACTTGCCGTAGCTGTGAAGATATTAGTGAAAATGCGGCATCGGCGGGCTGATGTTTGGCAATTTCTGACGTCACACGTTCTACATGTGCGCGCCTCATCAACGGAAAATCACCTGATGGAGATGCATTCTGCAAATGGTCAAAATAGGCTTTAAAAGTGGCCTCTCCCAGCTTGCGCGCTTCCTTGTTGCCCACCAGCAAAACTGTTGTCATTTCCTTTGAACTGGTGTGGGAGGCCGTGCTGTAGGGGGAAAAGAGTGCGTTGGTAACACGGCAAATATTGTCCTTCGCGGGAAGATCGTGAATAAAACTTTTTTCAGGGCCAAACGCCTGATATTTTATCAAACTCTTTTTCAATGCTTGCCGTTTCTCCTTGAGTTCGGACGTGGCACCCACAAAACAGGCAAACCAGTTGGTATCTGCACGTGTATAAAGCCAGTCGGTATAGGCATGCGCCAATTCAAACAACGCCAGGCTCTGCCATATCATCTTGCCATCATTCCGGTTGCTGCATTCTTCAATATTTTTTGCCGAACTAATTGCATTGAAGACACATTTTATGTTCGAAAAGGCAATGGAATCTGGATAAAGCCGATGAGCGCTCTTCCCTGACTCCATAAGCAGCAGTCGGTTTTCTGCCAATATTCCGTTGATATTCCTGTCACAACAGGCGGTAATCAACAATGCATATAGCAAAATCATGACTGACGGTACGCCTCGAACATAGCACATGATAGTAGCCTTTCATTACAGAGGGCACGCACTCTTTAATATCTCGTCATTTGGTTCATCCTATTCCGATTTCCAGGGCTCAAATATAGTTTCATCTTCAAACAGCTCCTGCGGATCAATAGTATCTTCAGGTTTTGCCAAAATTCCTTTACCCCGGTATTCACGTTGTTCATCAAGGCAGTAGGCGGCGAGCTCGCTGCATATCCAACGTTTTTCGTTGTTTAGCAACTTGCATAATAGTATCTCCGGCTCTCCCTTGACGTTGTGTCAAATTTCTTGACGTTTTTTATTCTTTTCCGTTTTAAATCCAGCGTATTACCAATCAAAGACTTGCCTCCCCCAATAATACCAGTTAAGAATGTTCATTATGGGGGTACAAGCTCATGTCGTACTTATCTAAAAC
>Ga0194037_1000200_pt1 | contig 46704 bp, 44 predicted proteins | sample JunL306m_MetaG_FD_148653 | JGI IMG/M metagenome (GOLD analysis project Ga0194037, IMG submission 148653) | Anoxic zone freshwater microbial communities from boreal shield lake in IISD Experimental Lakes Area, Ontario, Canada - Jun2016-L304-6m | ecosystem: Environmental > Aquatic > Freshwater >... | reverse complement strand
CTAATATTTCGGTTTGTTCTTTATAGATCAACCCGACCAGTATCGCATTCTCTTCTCTTGTTGATATTTGTTTTTTCTCTATCAAAATATTGGTTTAATAATTCTTTGATTTGTATACTTTACTATTACAAAAAATATTTTCCTGCACAATTATATCCAGATGCAAGCATAGAACACAAAGAAAAAAATCCGTGCAATTCTGCATCAATCCGTGTATTCCGTGTATCTATTAATTTCCTCACAAAAATAAAGCGTTCCGATATCACCGGAACGCTCATCATTATTTTTACCCGTTGATGCTTGCATTAATTTTTAACCGGCGCATCTGCGATATTCACCCATTTTTTCATCTCTTCACAATTCCTGTACTCCTCATCTATACGAATGAAATAGGAAGGGATCTTTTTATTGAACCAGACGTCGATGGCTTCATTTTTTTTATCTTCCAGTGCGCGCTGAGCCACCCTGTTGTAATCGTCTTTAAGATTTTCGCGATGCGGTTGTGTTCTTGTTTTCAGGTTCACAATACGAATCCCTTTTTTCCCTCTCTCATCTACATATTCTTTGGGTTGTGAGTATTCCCCTACTTTCAGGTCTTTCAGCATCACTACCAAGTCTTTATCAAGTTGATCAATAGTTAAAAAAGTACTGCCGTCTTTTCCAGAGATCTGACCGGCATTGAATTTACTATTATCATCATCGCTGTATTTAGATACCGCCTCGCCGAATTTCATGGTTCCGGCAATTAGTTTTGCTCGGATAGAATCCAGCTTTGAATACCCTTCGCGCATTTCAATAGAAGTTACTTGCGGAATCAGCAGGATATGCCGTACAGAAGCATCATCGCCTGCGCGACTGATTAACTGAATGATATGGTATCCGAATTTTGTTTTAAATGGATTGGAGATCTGTCCTTCTTTCAACATAAAGGCCTTTGATAACCAGGTGGGATCCAACTCTTTTGAATTGCGGTTAACATCATACAATCCGCCTGTTTCCTTGCTGCCCGGATCTTCGGTATACATCATGGCCAGGGTTTTAAAATCCCGTTTGCCGCTTTCAATCTGTTGTTTGTAATCCTTTAGTCTTTCAATACAATATTCTTCGGCATCTCTACTGGCCTTGGGATACATCACAATCTGGCTGATCTCCAGTTCGCTTTCATATAAGAATAGACTGTCTTTGGGGATCTTATCAAAATAGACCTTTACTTCATTGGGAGTGATCTTCACATCTTCCACAATTTTATTGCGCATCGCCTGGGCCAACTTACGATCACGGAATCCATCTTTGAAATCTTCTTTCAGTTGGTAAACAGTTTTTCCCGCCACACGCTCCAGTTCATCTTTAGAGCCATACTGGCCGATGTAAAACCGGATCTGGTTATCGATATCTGTTTCTATCTCTTCGTCGGTAACCGGCAAGGAATCTTTTTCAGCCTGCAGTACCAAGGCTTTGATGCCCATGGCTTGTTCCAGGGTAATACATCTTACATTGGCCGGCACTTCAACATTTTGACGTTGCATATCGATAATAGCATTATCGATATCACTTTTCAGGATCACCTTATCACCCACTACAGCCACGATCTTATCGGCTATTACTTTTTTAGGCTGATTGGGTTGTGCCCATGCCAACGCTGATAACAAGCTGGCCAGTAGTACAAATAAACTCCGCTTCATAATAAATTTTAAGTCATCAAAAGTACCCTTCAATTTCTGCTGTTACAGGGTACCGGCTTGTATTTAACAAAAGATTAGAGCCTCACGCGTATTCAAGATTACAAAGTACGCTTCACTTCCACTTCTTCAAATGCCTCTACGATATCTCCCACTTTTATGTCGTTATAATTCTTAACGGTAAGTCCGCACTCCATACTAGAAGTAACTTCTTTTGCATCGTCTTTGAATCTTTTCAGGCTTCCCAGCTCTCCGGTAAAGATCACGATACCATCGCGTACCAGTCTGATGCGGTTGTTCCTCGCCATTTTTCCGTCCAGTACAAAACAACCGGCCACGCTGGCTTTGTCGAATTTGTACACTTCCCTGATCTCCACATTGGCCAGTATTTTTTCTTCCACACCGGGTTCCAACATACCTTCCATAGCGCTCTTGATCTCTTCAATGGCGTTGTAGATAATGGAATATAATTTGATCTGTATGGCTTCTTGTTCAGCCAGTTTAGCGGCTTGTATAGAAGGACGAACATTAAATCCAATGATAATAGCATCAGAAGCATTGGCCAGGGTAACATCACTTTCGGTAATGGCACCTACGGCTTTGTGTATCACTTTGATCACGATCTCTTCGGTGCTTAATTTCTGTAAAGAGTCACTCAGGGCTTCTACCGATCCATCCACATCACCTTTGATGATCACATTCAGTTCTTTGAAACTTCCCAATGCCAATCGGCGTCCGATCTCATCGAGGGTAATATGTTTTCTTGCCCGCATTCCCTGTTCACGTAAAATTTGTCCGCGTTTATAGGCCATTGCCCTGGCATCACTTTCGTTTTCATATACCTTAAAGGTTTCACCCGCCTGCGGTGCTCCGTTCAATCCGAGGATCAATACAGGAGTAGATGGAGGCGCTATATCGGTGCGTTGATTACGTTCGTTGTACATGGCTTTCACCTTTCCGAAATTTTGTCCGGATACGATCATATCACCCACCCTTAATGTTCCGTTCTGAACCAAAATGGTGGCCACATAACCCCTTCCTTTATCGAGCGTAGCTTCAATAACGGTACCGCTTGCCTGCTTTTCGGGATTGGCTTTTAATTCCAAAATATCCGTTTCCAGCAATATCTTTTCAAGCAACAGATCGATATTCAATCCCTGACGGGCACTGATCTCCTGGCTTTGGAATTTACCGCCCCAGCTTTCTACCAAAATATTCATGGTCGCCAGTTGTTCCTTGATCTTTTCGGGATTGGCGCCATCCTTATCAATTTTATTGATGGCAAATATCATCGGCACATTCGCTGCTTGTGCATGCGAGATGGCCTCTTTGGTTTGTGGCATCACCGCATCGTCGGCGGCTACCACGATCACAGCGATATCAGTTACCTTGGCACCACGGGCACGCATAGCCGTAAAGGCTTCGTGACCGGGAGTATCCAGGAACGTGATGTTCCTGCCATCTTTCAGTTGTACTTCATATGCCCCAATGTGCTGGGTAATTCCCCCTGCCTCACCGGCGATCACATTGGTATTGCGGATATGATCAAGCAAAGAGGTTTTACCATGATCTACGTGACCCATGATGGTTACGATCGGCGCCCTAGGCGTTTGGTCCTCTACTTCACCATCTTCATTATCATCTTCCAGTTCAGCGGCATCTTCTACACCGATGAATTCTACTTCAAAATTAAATTCACTGGCCACCAGCTCAATCACATCGGCTTCCAATCGTTGATTGATGGATACCATGATCCCCAGACTCATACATTTGCTGATCACGTCGGCAAAGCTTACATCCATTAAATTGGCCAGTTCAGAAACGGAGATAAATTCAGTGACCTGCAGTTTGTTTCCTGCTTCGGCTCCTGTGCCAGATTGTTCGGCATGTTCATCACGTTTGGCTTTACGATATTTTGCTTTCAGGCTTTTTCCTCTTCCTCCCGCACCCGCCAATTTGGCTTGTGTTTCTCTCAATTTATCCTGAATTTCCTTGGCATCAATTACTTTATCTTCCCTACGACCCGTACCCGTAGCGGCTCCGCGGTTAAATCGTCCGTCATTGCGGTTAGACGCGCCCGTACCTGTTCCTGGCCTGCGCGGCGGAGTGCCCGCCTGCCCCTGTCCGGTACCGGGAGTTCCTGGCTGACCGCCACCACCTTTTCTTTCCATCGGAATGCGCTTGCGTTTGCGCTTCTCTTCTGCACTATCTTTTTTAGGTCGGGTGTCATTGTCAACCGGCAAATCGATCTTTCCCATGATCTTGGGACCGGTCAATTTCCTGGCTTGAATATTTTCAATGATGGGAGTAGTATCTTTTTTAACCTCTTCAACTTTTACCTCAACCACCACTGGAGGAGCTTCCTCTACGGCTTTCTTGGTTTTCTTGGGTTCTTCTTTTTTAGGGGCTTCCTCTACGGCCGGTTCTTCTGTTTTCTTTTTCCCTTTCTTGGGTCGGGTAGAAGAATCAATAGCATCGAGGTCTATCTTATCCAGTACTTTAGGGGATTCAATTTCCGGGGCTTCAATATTGGTAATATCCGGGGCCTTCTCTACGGGCTTTTCAACTTCTACAATTACCACCGGTTCGGGTTTCGGTTCTTCCACAGGTTTTTCAACCACAACAGCTTTTACCGCTTCCTTCTTCTTGATGGAGAGGTCTTCTTCATCCCTTTTTTTCTTAGGCTCCGCACTGCCGCCGGTTTTTACCAACTCCACTTTTTCGGCCTTTTCTTTGGCGACCTTGTCTTGTTGAAACTCTGACTGCAATACGCGGTACATATCCCCGGTAAGTTTGGAGCTGGGCTTAAGATCGTCGGCACTAAAATTTTTCGACACAAGGAATTCTATCAAGGTATGAGTACCTATGTTAAATTCCTTGGCCGCAGCCATCAATCTAGGTGTATTTACTTCTGACATTCGTTTTGATGTTTGCCGTTGCCAAACAACGGACTAAACTTTTCTTTAAATTTTCTAAATAAAACCTCACTAACCCAATCGCTGCATGATTATTCTTTTCCAAATTCTTCTTTCAAAATTCTGCGTACTTCTTCAATGGTCTCTTTTTCCAGATCCGTACGACGCTCCAGTTCTTCGGCGGTAAGTTCCAGTACTGAACGGGCAGTATCACAACCCACACGCTTCAGTTCGTCGATCACCCATGGTTCGATCTCATCGGTGAACTCATCCATATCAATATCAAATTCTTCTACTTCACCTTCATTATCGCGGAACACATCAATTTCAAAGCCGGTAAGTTCGCAGGCCAGTTTGATGTTTACACCCCTTCTGCCGATGGCCAGAGAAACCTGGTCGGGTTTCAGGAACACATTGGCGTGTTTGGCTTCCATATCCAGGTCCATACTGGTAATTTTAGCCGGGGTAAGTGAACGCTGAATCAGTAACTGTGTGTTGCTGGTCCAGTTGATCACATCTATGTTTTCGTTCTTTAATTCCCTTACAATGCCGTGGATACGGGAACCTTTCATACCAACACAGGCTCCAACAGGGTCAATTCTGTCGTCATAACTTTCAACCGCTACCTTGGCTCTTTCTCCCGGATCGCGAACAATTTTCTTAACCACGATCAGCCCGTCGAATATCTCCGGCACCTCTATTTCCAGTAATTTTTCAAGGAATGAGGGGCTGGTACGAGAAAGGATGATCACGGCCTGGCTGTTTTTCAGCTCCACTTTTTTCACAACCCCACGGATGGTTTCTCCTTTTTTGAAATAATCAGTAGGTATCTGTTCGGATTTAGGCAGCAACATTTCATTGCCTTCCTCATCCAGTACCAATACCTCTTTTTTCCAAACCTGGTAAACTTCACCGCTCACGATTTCGCCAACCCTGTCTTCATATTTCTTGATGAGGATATTCTTTTTCAGGTCATTGATACGGGCAGCCAGTGTTTGTTTGCCCGCCAGGATCGCCCTGCGGCCAAATTCTTTCTGGATATCCACTTCTTCATACAACTCTTCTCCCACCTGATAATCGGGCTCAATTTTGATGGCGTCTTTGTATTCGATCTCGGTAAGGGTATTGTACAGATCATCATCATCAACGATGGTACGTCGACGGAAGATCTCAAGGTCACCCTTCTGATCGTTCACGATTACGTCGAAACATTCGTCACTGCCGTATTTTTTACGGATCAGTGTTTTAAACACATCCTCCATCACCTTCATCAGCGTAGGACGATCAATGTTTTCTGCTTCTTTAAATTCCTGAAAGGAATCGATTAAGTTAATACTTGCCATAATCCTCTCCGGCCTCGTTTCTATATCCCCGCCGGGGTGGGGTTTTGTGATATAATTAAAACTTTATCTGAATTTTTGTTTGCTTGATATCGGCAAAAGCAATGGTCTCCTTTTTTACGATTGCCTTCTTTCCCTTGCCCTCAATGAATTCGATGCTGAGTTCCAGTTCGCCCACTTCCATCAGTTTTCCCTCCATTTTCGTATCATCATTCAGCAGGATCTCTACCGGTCGGCCAATATTCTTTAGATACTGCCGATGTAGTTTTAATGGTTCATCCAGGCCGGGACTAGATACTTCCAGCGAAAAATCGCCATCGGGATACATGCCCATCTCTTCCATGATCTTATACAGGGCCCGATTGATCTTGATGCATTTTTCAATGCCCAAACCGCCATCGGCATCCAGATAGATCTTGATATTATTGGTGGGCTTCACTTTCATCGATACCAAAAAGATATCGTCCGTCAGCAAGGGGCCAATCAATTTTTCTACTGCTTGTATCTGTGTGTCCTGAGTCATGGTAAAAGAAGAAGGGAACGATCCCGTTCCCTTCATTTGCATCCTTATCAGTCACAAATATACTACTAAATACGGGATTTGGCAAAAAGAAGCCTCGAAACCTCAATTTTTGGGCGTTTTGGTAAATTTTAACAGGTTAGCATAATTTTGCATGATAACTTTGCCCCATGAAAATTTTAGAGGTTTTATTCGAATTGTTTGTTTTGTACCTCCTGTACAAGCTGATCTTTGATTTTATCATCCCCGTTTACCAAACCACCAAGCAGGTAAAACAAAAAGTAGGGGAGATGCAGCAGAAGATGAATGAACAGATGAAACAGCAGCAATCTTTTACTACTGCCCCCAAAGAGACTCCCCAAAAGCCAACCAGAGAAGATTATATTGAATATGAAGAGGTGAAATGATCCTGTGGTTCTTCTTTACCAGTCTAGTTCCTCAATATACATTCCCGGAAGCAGCAACTTTGTTTGTATGCCAACGGCCTTGGCGGCTTCAATATTACCGATACTGTCATCAATAAACAAGGTATCGGAAGCGGATATGCCGGCATCGGCCAGTGCAAATTCATATATGGCGTTGTCGGGTTTACGCAATCCAATGATATGAGAATACCAGCACCGGGTAAAATACTCTTCCAGCATGGGTTTTCCGGTATCGTGGGTAAATATTTCTTGAAATTTTTTAAGGTGGATGGCATTGGTATTGCTCAATAGATATACCCTGTGGTCTTGCGATAACCGCTTCAGGGTTTGTAAGGTTTCTATTCTGAAATCAAGCAACATCGCATTCCAGGCAGCATCAATTTGGGCATCACTAACGGAAACGGGTATATGTTTTTTAAGCGCGGCATAAAATTCCTCATTGGTTATTTTGCCGGTTTCAAGACTGGCGAAGAGTGGATCGGCGTGCGCCTGGGTAAACATCTTCTCAAAATGAACAATGCCCATTTGTTGAAAGGCGGTGATCGTAAGCTGGTAATTCAGGTTGAGCAATACTCCACCCAGATCGAATATGATATTTTTTGCTGCAGGCATAATGGTTATGATGATTGGGCCGAAGTTCGGGATTTTATGGTTGAGAATAACGGGGCGGTAATCTACACAATCAACCCCACCCACTGAAAAGACCCTACACCTTAAACCTGAAACTTTAAACCTTAAACCCTAAACTTTAAACCTCCCCGCCCTTTTATCCCTACTATCATCCCGTTCGTACATATAGTATGTTAATTTGCTACACATTCAACCTTCATCTTGTATATTTAGGAATCATTTCAAATTAACACTTATGACACTCTCCTTGAAACGTTCGATTTTATTGGTACTCCTTTCTGTGAGTACCCTTTTTGTAATGGCCCAGCCTGCCGTTGATACTGCTAAAAAAGCTCCTGCAACTACTGGTCCTAAAGCCTTTAAAGATGTGATTCCCGCAAAGGCCATCAGCAGTAAAGGATTTTTTACCGTTCACAAAGTGGATGAAAAATATTTCTTTGAGATCCCCGACAATATGCTCGGCAGGGAGATCCTGGTGGTGAATCGTATTGCCAAAACACAGGTGGGTATGGGATATGGTGGCGACCAGATCGGTCAGAATGTGATCCGGTTCGAAAAAGGACCCAACAATAAGATCTTCCTGCGCACCATTTCATATGCGGTGTATTCGAAAGACTCTACTTCATCCATGTTCTCTTCGGTAAGCAATTCAAATGTTCAACCCATTGCAGCTGCATTTGATGTAAAAGCATTTTCGAAAGAGGCAGACGGAAGCGTAATTGATGTAACCGATTTTATCAATGGCGACAATGAAGTATTGTTTTATAACGCTGCTTTTAAAACAGCGATGCGTATCGGTGCTTTACAATCCGACAAATCCTATACCATTGGGGTGAAAGCTTATCCCATCAATATTGAGATCAGCACTGAAAAAACTTATGGCAGAACACCGGCACCTCCGGGAACCTTTGGTGGTCCTTCTGGTAACCTGACACAGGAGCTGAACAGCTCATTCTTATTGTTGCCTAAAACACCTATGCAAGCCCGTTATTTTGATTCAAGGGTAGGATATTTTACCGTAGGTTATACCGATTTTGATGCCAATCCGCAGGGAGTAAAATCCATCAGCATCGCCAAACGCTGGAGGCTTGAACCCAAGCCAGAAGATATGGAAAAATACAAACGTGGTGAATTGGTAGAACCGCAGAAACCGATCGTATTTTATATTGACCCGGCCACTCCTAAAAAATGGATCCCTTATTTGATACAAGGCGTTAATGACTGGCAAAATGCTTTTGAAAAAGCCGGATTTAAAAACGCCATCATTGGTAAAATGGCTCCCACAAAAGAAGAAGACAGTACCTGGAGCCTGCAGGATGCCCGCAACTCGGCCATCGTATACAAGCCTTCCGATATAGCCAATGCCAGCGGCCCTAGTATTGCCGATCCCCGCAGCGGTGAGATCATGGAAAGCCATATCAACTGGTACCACAATGTGATGGAACTGATCCGCAACTGGTACATGATCCAGGCGGCACCCAATGATCCTAAAGCCAGACAAATGTTATTCCCAGATGAACTGATGGGGCAACTGATCCGTTTCGTGTCATCTCACGAGGTAGGACACACGCTGGGATTGCGTCATAATTTTGGATCCAGTTCAACAGTACCTGTTGAAAACCTGCGCAACAAAGCCTGGGTGGAAGCCAACGGACACACACCTTCCATCATGGACTATGCCCGTTTTAATTATGTGGCACAACCAGAAGACAATATCGGACCCGCTGGATTATTTCCCCGCATTGGTGATTACGATAAATGGGCCATCGAATGGGGTTACAAACTTTTCCCGGAATACAGCAGTCCGGAATCAGAAAAAACATTCCTCAATAAATGGGTAATGGAAAAATTGAAGAACCATCGTTTGTTCTGGGGTGATGGTGAAATGAATGGAGATGATCCTCGTTCACAAACAGAAGATCTGGGTGATGATGCCATGAAAGCAGGCGCCTATGGTATCAAGAATCTGCAACGCATCATTCCGCAGTTGTTGCAATGGACTAAGGTAGAAAATACAGAATATGAAAATCTGGCCAGTATTTACGGTCAGGTAAATACCCAGTTCTTCCGGTATATGGGTCATGTAACAAATAATGTAGGCGGTATCTATAAAACGCCTAAAACCATTGAAGAAGCTGGTCCTGTGTATGAATATGCACCACGCACAAAACAGGCCGATGCGGTTGCATTCCTGAATCAACAATTATTCACTACTCCAACCTGGCTCATCAATACAGAAATCCTTTCACGCACCGGTGGTAATGCAACCAGTACGATCGGAAATATTCAGGATGGAATATTGAACAGGTTATTTAGCAATAACACCCTGAATAAACTCATACAAACAGAAACGAATGTTGGCAATAATGCTTATAAGATCACTGATCTGTTTTCCGATATGAAGAAAGGAATCTGGAGCGAGTTGAGCAGCAAAAAACCCATTGATATATACCGCAGAAATCTGCAAAAATCTTATATCAATGTATTGGATAACCTGTTGAATCCACCGCCGCCGCCGTCAATTCCGGGATTCACCTTTCCAAGCAGTGGTTCAAGCAAATCAGATGTGAGCAGTGTGGTAAGAGCGCATTTGGTTTCACTGAAAAAAGAAGTGACTGCAGCCGCAGCCACTATTGCCGATCCGATGAGTAAATATCATTTGATGGATATTTCAAAGCGCATTGATAAAGCACTTGATCCGAAGAATTAAATTCGAATAGATTTTTTTTAAAGAACGGAATCCGAAAGGGTTCCGTTTTTTATTGGGCAAAGCCCATAAATAAAAAACCTCACAAATTACTTTATGAGGTTGATGTGGGCCCACCAGGGCACGATCCTGTTCCGATAGCTATCGGAACCCTGATTATGAGTCAGGTGTCTGAATATTTTTCTTTTAATTTTTCTACAATTTGAGGATACTTATTTAGGTTAGTGATATATTTTTTACTCTTCATTCGCTTAATATGTTTTTCTATTTGCAAGCCCTGAGTAACTGAGTCGCAAATAATTTCTAAGTACAGCTCCCAATCTTTTGTACTAGCTGTATACTTATTCTGGTAATAATCCTCTATGTGCCTATTGATCCTATCAGCTGCAGAAACAGATGTAAATCCAATATAAAAACTATCTTTTGATTGGCTATATAAAATATAAACAGAAGGCATAACCCGTATTTAAAAACCTCACAAATTACTTTATGAGGTTGATGTGGGCCCACCAGGGCACGATCCTGTTCCGATAGCTATCGGAACCCTGATTATGAGTCAGGTGCTTAACCTCGTAATTTAAAAACCTCACAAATTACTTTATGAGGTTGATGTGGGCCCACCAGGGCACGATCCTGTTCCGATAGCTATCGGAACCCTGATTATGAGTCAGGTGCTTAACCTCGGAATTTAAAAACCTCACAAATTACTTTATGAGGTTGATGTGGGCCCACCAGGGCACGATCCTGGGACCCCCTGATTATGAGTCAGGTGCTCTAACCAACTGAGCTATAGGCCCATTCTTCAGTAAAAATTTGAAGAATTAAGGCTGCAAATATAGTCAAACCCCTTTAATTTAACGCTTCATTAGATTATTTGCCGTTAATTTGCAACTTCAAATTTAATTATGAAGAAACTCGTACTAATTGCCCTGGCTTTTCTCAGTATTACCGCCGCCAGTGCCCAAAAAAAGAAGAAATCCTACGAATCAGTGTTGAATCGTGCCGGTGACCACCTCGTGGTACAACTGAGTAGCGACCATTGGATGGGCGCTCCCGATAGCGTAGCCAGCCATATAAAAAGCCTTTCCAGGGGTGCTAATATATATTTCATGCTCGACAAGCCCTTTAAAGGAAATCCGACAATGAGTCTTGCGTTCGGATTGGGTATTGCCACCAGCAATATCTATTTTAAGAATATGGGCTTGGATATTAAATCAACCACGGCTAAACTTCCATTCATTAACCAAGACAATCTGGATCATTTTAAAAAATACAAACTGAATACCACTTTCCTGGAATTGCCGGTTGAATTACGATATACCCTTCACCCCGAAAATGAGGCCAAAAGCTTTAAAGCCGCAATCGGTATTAAAGTAGGTACCCTGCTGGGTGCACATACCAAGGGGAAATCACCACAGGATAAAAATGGTACTTCAATCAACTCCTATATTGCCAAAGAAAACAGCAAGCGGTTTTTTAATACCACCCGCCTAGCGGCCACAGCAAGAATAGGTTATGGCCATTATACCCTGTTTGGAAGTTATCAGATCAACAATATCTTTAAAGATGGCGTTGCTGCACCAACCAAATTACTGCAAGTGGGCATTACCTTAAGCGGTTTATAATTTCTTATTGATATAATTATTGATCCCGGCCGAGGCCGGGATTTTTGTTTGTCACTACCCGCCAATCCCATAACTTTGCCGCTCACTCCACACCATGAGCGACGATATAAAACACGAATGCGGACTGGCTTTCATTCGGCTACGCAAACCCTTCAGTCATTATCAAAAAGAATACGGAACAGTATTGTATGGGCTTAATAAGCTGTACTTGCTGATGGAAAAACAGCATAACCGCGGACAAGATGGCGCTGGTATCGCTGCCGTTAAACTTGATACAGAACCGGGCTATCCCTTTATGCAACGCTTGCGGAGCAGTGCCAATCAACCCATCGCAGAACTATTTTTGCAAGTGGGTAATGAAATTGCAGAAGTAGAAAAGCACCTGCCAGATATTAAAAATCATCCCGGCCTGATGAAAGGTCATTTGAATTTTTTGGGAGAAGTGCTACTCGGCCATTTACGATATGGTACACAGGGGAAGAACAATGCAGAGTTTTGTCATCCCTTTATTAAGCGCAATACCATTCCTGCCAGAAACCTCGCATTGGCCGGTAATTTCAACCTGGTCAATACAGAAGAACTATTCGGATTGGTCAATATAGACCCGGGTGAGTTTCAGCGACAAAGTGACCTCGCCGCCATGATGGAAGTATTACATCACTTTGTAGTAAAAGCAGATATTGCCTTTCCGGGGCAAATGGATATTGTGAAAGTGCTAAAAAAAGCGGTGCCCTTATTTGATGGCGGCTTTCATTTCAGTGGCTTGCTGGGTAATGGCGATGCTTTTGTGATGCGCGACGCTCATGGCATTCGACCTTCCTATTATTATATCAACGACGATGTGATCGTAGCCGCCAGCGAAAGAGCAGCGATCAGAACCACATTTAATGTGGGCGAAAATGAAGTTCGAGAGCTGATGCCGGGCAATGCCCTTATCGTAAAAGCAGACGGCAGTTACAGCATTGAACAGATCGTACCCGCAAAAGAAAGAAAGGCCTGCAGTTTTGAACGCATCTATTTCAGCAGGGGTAGCGATGAAAAAATATACCGAGAGAGGATTGCGCTGGGATATAACCTCAGCAACACCGTGCTGAAAGCTGTGAACCACGACCTGCGCAACACCATCTTCTCCTTCATTCCCAATACGGCTGAAACTGCTTTTTACGGATTATTGAAAGGGGCAGAAGATTATCTCAATAAAATTAAAATTGAACGCATACTGAGTTGGGGAAAAGAGTATGATGAAGAGAAGCTATCGGAAATGGTTAACCGCAGAATCCGTATAGAAAAGATCGCCATCAAGGATGTAAAATTGCGCACTTTTATTACCGAAGATGTGAACCGCAATGAAATGGTGCAGCACGTGTACGATATTACCTATGGCACCGTACGTAAAAATGAAGACACCCTGGTGGTGATCGACGACAGTATCGTACGTGGCACAACGCTGAAAGAAAGTATTGTGCGAATGTTGTCGCGCCTGCAACCTAAAAAGATCATTGTTGTTTCTTCGGCACCACAGATCCGTTACCCCGATTGCTATGGAATTGATATGAGCAAGCTGGGCGACTTTATCGCTTTCCGTGCGGTAATCGCCTTATTGCAGGAAACCAAGCAGGAATCATTGCTCACCGACCTGCTGCAAGAGTGCAAGGAGATGCAACGCAACAATCAACTGCATGCTGAAAATATGGTAAGGCGTCTTTACAAACCTTTTAGCCTGGACCAGATCTCTGATAAGATTGCACAACTGATCACCCCAATAGATATTAAGATACCCGTAACCGTTATCTACCAAACCATTGAGTCATTACACGAGGCTTGTCCTACCAACCTGGGCGACTGGTATTTTACCGGCAACTACCCCACACCCGGTGGCAACCGTGTTTGCAATAAGGCCTTCATGAATTATATGGAGGGAAAGAATGTAAGGGGTTATTAATATTTAATTCAACGGATTGAATCTAGCATACAAACTGATTAAACCCTGATCTCTACCTTTTCTTAAAAATATCATTCAACAAAGCGGCTAAATGTATGCCCCCTTTCAGCAACTGCTGATTCATGGGTGCCAGGTAATCATAATTATAACGGTAGTCCAGTTTCTGGTCGGGTTGTTTAATATCAGCATATACTTTTTCGGCCAGCTGATAGGTTCCCCACATCCAGGTGGAAATAGATTCCTTGCTCCATACTAACCTGTCAGCCTCTGAAGGATGATTGATTGCCTTTGCATATTCGGTATAACTCAACTGCTGAAAATTGATCAGCTGATTGTCCCACACACTGTGCAGATTATACGAAACACCAAACCACATCACTTTTATTTTATTGCCTCCCTGATCTTCGGCCCTGCCCACATGCATGGGTTGGTGCACATCTCCTACAATATGAATCAGCAGGCGCAGGTACATCGCCTTGGTTTCCTGATCCAATGTATTCTTCTTCAACTCGGCCACCAAAAAATTCAATTTCGTATAGGCGTCAACGGTGGTATCGGCATCCAAAAATGTATGAAACTCCTGTTCACTGGCGCCACCCTTAAAATCGCAGTAATGCCATGGTGAATAATTTGATTTGCTGGGATCCGATTTAATAAAATCTGCCCAGTTGCTGGCCATGGCCACCGACTCGGTTCCCAATATCTTAAATATTTCTTTTTGTGTATGCCGGGTAAGATAAGCATCGGCTACCTCACCTACAATGCGATGCCCGAGCAAACCCCAGGCCATACCTTGGAAAGGGATATATAGAAAACTGATCAGTAAAAGCGACCGTAAGATGCGTGGTAATTTCATGGTAAAATATTTTATACCCAAATGTAAAGCAATGCGGCTAATATTGGATTGGAATCATAACAAATAGCGCTGTTCCATATTATCTAAAAACTGAATGGTTTTCAGTACTTTCACTGCCATGAATGAGATAAATGTGTTACTGGATATTTTACAACAAATGGTGAAGGCCCATCCCGAATCCGTTTTTGTGAATAGCCTGTACCAGCAATATTGTAATCTGGGTGGGTTGAGTAAAAAACAACTGGAAGGTTTACACGCCAAAGCAACTACAACTGCAGGCATCTCTCCTAATAAACTGGCTACCCTGGAAGCCATCATCAAAAAGAAGCCCACTCGAGAAAGGGCCGCAGCTACCATCAGCGCAGCACGCCCCGAAAAAGATGAGGCTGCCGGAAAATTGATGAATGAAATACTGGAAAAATACCCTCAACACAAAAGGATCCTGTTTCTGAAATCAAAATACAATAACAACGAAATCCTTTCGGCGATCGAACTGGGTGAATTGCAAAAATTTAAAGCGCTGTTGCTGAAATAATTTTATCTGCTTATTCGATCAACTCGAATAACATCAATTGGGTTTTTTGTATTTCAGAAAAATTATTATCGGAAATAAACAATAGCGTTTTATGGCCATTAGGTAATAGTGGACCAAAACAAACCCCTTCTATATTGTCAATATAAATTCCCAGGTCATCCATATTCATCAATAGTTTTTTAGAAACCGGAATAAAATTTTGATTGCCCTTCAAAGTTTGATTGCTAATATCGGTAGCCTGGCTGTAATCAGTGATGAACACTTTGATGGTACAAGCCGCCCGGCCTGTTGAAAACGAACGCTCGATGACCAATAGTTTATTGTTTCCAATGCTGAGGATATCCGGCACTCCATTTACTTTAAATCCAGTGGCGGGGTCAGGTGCATGGGCTACTGGTTCAAGTTTATAAGCATACTGTGCAGTGTTCTTCTTCGTCTTGGTATTGAACTTCAGGATACGAATAAAGGCATTATTGTCGGTGAGCTCAGCACGCGGACCGTCTTCATACAGGGGCTCTTCCACACTCACAAATAGTGTTTTATAATCATCGGCAAAACTCAGTCCTTCAAACACACCGTTCTGGCGAGGCCCTTGCTCAGTTGCATGCATATGCATATTTGAAGGAAGGGGAAAGCTTCCTACATATTTTCCATTGGTAGCGATCAGGTTAATGGAGGGGTCTTCCAACACCGTATCCTTGGCCCGTACGATACGCTCACCTTCGCTACTCCATACCAGCATGCCGTTTGCTGCATTATAACGGATATCTTCTGGATCGGGTGTGTGTAAACGATCCTGCTTTTTATTAGGATATACGCTTCCGTTAGGTTGAAGCATATTTTGCACGCCGGTGAAATTCATACTGTCGATACCGGCAGGTGTAAAAAATATTTTTGCGGTATAAAACCGGGCCGGGTTATTATCGCTTCGGTCGTCGCTGATGAGATAGTATTCATTATGCAAGGCATCATAATCGATGCCCGATAGCCCCCCCACCACTGTATTGCGAAAATTCATATTATATGAGACATTGTATTCGCCCAGATAATGCACGCCGGTTAATCCCGGAACGGTTTGCATAGGTGCCTTTACGGTAGTACAGGAAAACAGGAAAACAGAAATAATCAAGGTGAGTGCAGCTGTATATCTTCTTTTCATAGAAATGATTTGATGGTAAAGGTGAGAAAGAAAGCAGAGATTATTTTCAATGTTGAAAAATTATTTCTGCTTTCTTTTAATAGGGAATCCATTATCTTGTTTGGGTGTACCATTCATTCATCTCATAAACCATGCGTTGTTGATGCACTTACTTTTGATCGCGTACAGCAGTTACTGCCTGTTCATTTATTCCTGGATCGCGCTAGCCATTGCTGTCTTTTTCTTATTGCTGCGGGTAACTGCACCCTATGGCAGGCATAGCTCTTTAAAATGGGGACCCACGATCAGCAATTGCCTTGGCTGGGTGATCATGGAGCTGCCGGTATTGGTGCTGTTGTGGATCTACCTGGCGCCTGTGTTTCATTCCATCAGCCTGGTAAGCTGGGTAATGATCTCCTTGTTTTGTTTACACTATCTGAACCGAACCTTCATCTTCCCTTTCCGGCTGCATACCCGGGGTAAAAAAATGCCCTTGATCATTGTGTTGTCCGCCATCCTGTTTAACCTGGTAAATGGTTTTTCACTTGGCTATTATTTTGCGCACTATGCCAATTATGCTAATAGTTGGTTCACCGATATCCGTTTCATCTGCGGTTTCATTTTGTTTTTTGCGGGGATGTATATCAACCTTCGGACCGATGACCAGCTTATTCATTTGCGCAAGCCGGGTGAAACCCATTATGTTATCCCACGTAATGGATTGTTTGAATGGGTGAGTTGTCCTAACCTACTCGGAGAATTAATTGAATGGCTGGGATTTGCCCTGCTTTGCTGGAACCTGCCAGCCTGGGGGTTCTTCATCTGGACCGCAGCCAATCTGATACCCAGGGCAATCTCGCATCATAGCTGGTATCGGAATACATTCGCTGATTATCCTGCAAACAGGAAGGCTATTGTTCCTTTTGTGGTGTAGCCCGCTTACAAGAACATTTGCACGCCCGGCACTTCTGATACCAATCTCTCGCCATATACCATTCCCGGTGTTTGGTAACCTGATTGCCAATTGCCTTCGATTATTTTTTTTGCGATGATCAAGCTGCTGTGCAGCGTGAGGGTATAACCTTCGGGACCGGTCAAGCCTGCTGAAACAGTTTTACCCGCAGCATTACTTACCTGCCCCCATACATAACCGATAGCCTTATTGCGTTGCTCATCTGATGGCCCTGCAGGCTTTGCATCTATTTTCCTTTTTAAATACCCGCGCATCCAGTTGGTGCGAAGTATCCAATTGAATAGTCCTTGAAATTTTAGCAGGCTAAATGCTTTAGGCGGAACGCCGGTAAAGGTTTCAATATTGGGAATGCCGGTACTGAAATGTGCTGTGGATATATCGCCCCAAGGAATGCTCATGGTGAATATTCGCTTGGTCTTATCGGTGGCCACCGGAAAATCAACCCACATGGGGTGCTGGCCCAATGGCACCCTGGCAATTTTTCCATCCAGGCGGATGGCGCCTCCTTCTCCCAGTTTTCCGGCCATCGTGGTGGCGGTACCGTGAGATAAGCCTCCACCCGAACTCGCAAAAGCCAGTTTCAATGAATGTGAATCGGGTAATTGTTTTTTCAACCAAACGGCAATACAATCGGTGGGCACCACATCAAACCCTACGCCGGGCATGATCATGATATTGGCCTGCTTTGCCGCTTCATCAAATTTCTTCAGCATTTCAAAAACCGCAATATCTCCGTTGATATCAAGATAATGCCTGCCGGTTTTTAAACAAGCCTTGATCATTTGCAGTGCCGTGTATTGAAAGGGTCCTGCCGCATGTATCACCAATTTTACTTCCATCAAGGCACTGGTCAGGGCTGCTTCATCATCCAGATCGATCCGCTTATACGGGAGATTAAGTTTTTGGGAGAGCGTTTTAAGCGCTGATTCAGATCTGCCCGCTAAAATGGGTGTTAATCCATATTGCGAGGCATAGCGTGCGATCAGTTCGCCGGTATATCCATTGGCGCCATAAAGTAAAAAGTTGTATTGCTGCATGGTACAAATTACGAAAGAAAATCCGGTTGATAACTGGTGACGACGGCTATTTAAAATAGCTTTTAATCACCGGTATTAATGTTTACTTTTAACCCGTTGATCATGAAAACACTACTCATCATACGGCATGCAAAAGCTGAAAACGTTTTTACCCTGCATGATTTTGAACGACCATTGAATGATCGTGGAAAAAAAGATGCTCCGGAAATGGCCGATCGTTTACGCGGTAAAAAAATTAAGATCGATGCCTTTGTTTCCAGTCCGGCCACAAGAGCCAAACAAACCGCAAAATATTTTGCAAAAGCCTACAATAAAGATTCTGCTGAAATTATTTTGATCACTGCGTTGTATCACGCGGCTCCGGAAGTTTTTTTCGAGGTCGTTAATGATCTTGATGATACTTTTGAGCATGTGGCCATCTTTGCGCACAATCCGGGAATAACAGAATTTGTAAATGAGTTAGATGCGGGAATCAGGATCGACAATATGCCTACCTGTGGGATATTTGCAGTGCAATCAACTTCCAGCCGTTGGGTTGATTTTAAAAAATCGAAAAAAGAATACCTCTTCTTTGATTATCCCAAAAATAATTAATGGGTAATATCAAGTTCAAAATACAGCGCTGAGGCGATGGGGTTATGATAGTAGGCCGGTATTAATTTGAAACCTGCATGCTTATATAAATTGATCGCTGCTGTCATATGATCCAGTGTATCTAAGCGGATCCGCTGATACCCGCAACCACGGGCCATTTCAATGGCTTGGGTCAATATTGTTTTCCCAATGCCCTTACCCTGTTTATCCGACTGTACATACATGCGTTTTAATTCTGCTGTTTCGGCATCAATTTTCCGGATGGCTACACAGGCGATATAATTTTCATCTTCTTTACAGAGAATTATTCCTCCGGTAGGTGCTGCATACATCTGCGACAGCTCTTTTAATTCCGATTCGAAATGCTGAAAGCTCAGGTCAATATTCAGCCAGGCTGCATATTCGGTAAACAGTTTTGCTGCCGCCGAATATTCCTGTGGAGTATGTGCAAGGATGTACTCAGGCATTCTTTACAGTTTTATTGGCCAGGAATACGCCCGAAAAGATCAATGCTGCAGCAATCAGTTTATACATCGTAAGCGTTTCATTCAAAAATATCATGGCAATGATGGCGGCAAATACCGGTTGGGTATAAATATAAAATCCGGCAACAGAAGCGCCAAGATATTTTATGCCATATACATTGAAAACATAAGCCAGAAAAGTTCCCGTAAAAACTACCAGGGTCATGATCAGATAATCTATTCCAGTGAACAGTGGCCATTGAATTTCGGTGAACTGCACCCAGCCAAAGGGCAGTATCAAAAACAATCCGATGCTGAATATCCAGCGGATCACCACGATAGGATCGTATTTCAACATCAGGGGTTTTACCAAAATAAAATAAAAGGTATAAGAGATGGCGTTGATAAGGATCATCACATCTCCCCAGATCACTTCATTGCCATTGCCAGAAGCAGGCCTACCTAAGATCAGCACGGTAGCGCCTGCAACACCCAATGCCAGTCCGGCAATTTTCAACCATCCAATCCTTTCTTTCAGTATCCAGGCCGCAATGAATACGATGAGGATGGGTGTGGTAAGCATCAGTAATGAAGCATGAATCGGATAGGTAAGGGAAAGTCCTTTTAAAAAAAGCAGTTGATTGATGGCGATGCCGGTAACCGCACAAAAGAATAATCGTTTCCTGTCCTCTTTTTCAATATGAATATTCACCGGCTTCAGCAGGTACAGGAACCAGAACAATATAACAGAAACGCCTACCCGCACCACATTGATACCAAAGGGCAGGGCCAGTTGCAGATTGGTAAGGTGTTTTACCGCGCTGATATTAATGGCAAAGAACAGGTTGGTGAACAGCAGGGCAAAATGGGCGAGACTTCTTTTATTCAATGCGCTTGGTTTGAGATGCAAAAATAAGGGAATAAAAAAGCCACATGCTTTTTACACATGTGGCGGTTTATTTACTAACCCATCAATAAATAACGATTTGCGCTATGCAGTAGCTTAGGCGGCCTGCATTTCTTTGATCTTTTCCCTGATCTTGGCTTCAATTTCATTGGCCATTTCGGGGTTATCGAGCATCAGTTGTTTTACCGAGTCTCTTCCTTGTCCCAGTTTATCATTATTATAGCTGAACCAAGATCCGCTTTTTTGAACGATACCCAGTTCCACGCCCATATCAATGATCTCACCTACTTTAGAAATACCTTCTCCGTAAATGATATCGAATTCGGCCTGGCGGAATGGGGGAGCCACTTTATTTTTAACCACTTTCACTTTTACATGGTTACCGATAGCTTCATCGCCGTCTTTGATCTGTGCCATGCGGCGGATATCGAGGCGAACCGATGCATAGAACTTCAATGCATTACCACCGGTAGTGGTTTCGGGGTTACCAAACATGATCCCGATCTTTTCGCGGAGCTGGTTGATGAATATGCAGCAGCTATTGGTTTTGGCAATGGTGGCAGTAAGCTTACGCAGGGCCTGACTCATCAGCCTGGCCTGAAGCCCCATCTTACTATCGCCCATTTCTCCTTCCAACTCACTCTTAGGCACAAGTGCAGCAACCGAATCGATCACTACTACATCGAGGGCACCGGAAAGGATCAGCCTGTCGGCTATTTCCAGGGCCTGCTCACCGTAGTCGGGTTGAGAGATCAGTAAATTATCAATATCCACACCCAGCTTCTGGGCATAATTACTGTCAAATGCATGTTCGGCATCAATAAAGGCGCACATGCCACCTTTCTTTTGCGCTTCGGCGATCACATGGATGGCCAGGGTTGTTTTACCGGAACTTTCAGGACCGTAGATCTCTACAACCCTTCCTTTGGGAAGCCCGCCAATACCCAATGCCATATCAAGTCCGATAGAGCCTGTTGAAATTACTTCCTGTTCGGTAACGCCTTTATCACTCATCATCATGACCGACCCTTTTCCAAAATCCTTGTCGATCTTGTCCATCGTTAATTTAAGCGCCTTGATCTTTTCTGATTTCTCTGATTGTCGGTGTTACTCATGTTTTTTGTTTTTTTAAGTGATGTATCTGAATCGTGTGTAAATGTAATTGTGGAACCAAAGATAGGCGTTTTATTTTATCAACACTAATTATTTTAGTATTTTTTTGATAATTTATTTAGTTAACGGGGGGCTAAAAAAAGACCCATCCCGAGGAATCGGGACGGGGATGTGTTCAAGCATGAGAAAAATCTACAAAGATTAATCTGTGTTTTCAGATAAATGCGGATATATAACGGGCCTATAATTTATTATTAGAAGGGGACGGACTAACAACAGCACAAAGAGAAGTAGATTTTTTGACCTAAACAATACCACAAAGTGGGTAGTTTTGGGGTAAAAAAGGTCAAATATTGAACTTTTTAGGCTTTTTTGTAAAAATTTTAAAATGTAAAGCCATTTTCCCCTGCCGTCGTTTGTTTTTCAATCTCTACCGCTGTTATTATTATTACAAATAAAAAACGGGAGTGTATCGCCTGAAAAATGCTATCCTGCTATAGCTGTCTTACCTGCACTGCTAATCGGAAGTTTCCGGAAATGGGTTGTAGAAATATCCTTCCCAATTTCCGCTCTGTTCTGGCTATTATTTAAAGCAATAATACCATTTCCATTACCAGATGGACAAGGAACAAAAGTACTTTGAATATAAGCTACCATCTGTTGTCGCATGGCAGTAAAAGCGTTCGCGCAATCGGTAAACCCTTGACCGGTTGAATGAACATCTGCACACCAGCTCCAACCACTGGTTTCAATAGCAAACGCCTGGGCTTGTGCATTTAATGCTGCATCTAAACAGGGGTCCGCTGTGATTGGAATTTTTAATGCAAAATGGTTTGCCGGTTCATTGTTTGATTCAATATTAGGTTTTAACACAGAAGAATATCCACCGAAGGATATTAGGATGAACGATAGTGATATTAAAATAGTTTTCATTGGGAAAATTCTATTTTTCTAATTTGGTTTATTGAAGTACTTATTACTTAGCGTAATTAATTTTTTATTTTCACTATCAGTTAATGTTTTAAAGTCGGGATACGATTGAGAAATTTTAGTATACAATACAAATAGTCTATTGGTATTTTCCTGAATTGTTTCATAATTCGAATAGCCAGCCTGTTGAAATTTCTCGTTTAATGACAACTTCTTATTGTTTAATATTAATGTGTCGTTTTGTTTTGATTTTTTTGCATTATCCATAATTATTTGTGACGAGTATCTCATAATAGCATAATAAGATTGATACAGCGTGTCTTGTTTTAATTGACTAAACAGAAAATCTACTTTATCAAATTTATCAACAGTATCACGGGTTGTCTTTCCACATGACATTATCCAAAAAAGTCCTATTGATGCGATTAGGCCAACTGAAATGTTTTTCATTTTATTGATTTATATTTTTGCAATTAAAAGGGGCGAATTAAAGCCATCACAAAGAGAAGTAGATTTTTTGACCTAAGCAATGCCACAAAGTGGGTGGTTTATGGATAAAACAGGTGGAGTGTTGGCCTTTTTCGGCATATTTGTAAAAATATTTAACATGAAAAGTCTTTTATTAATAATCGCAATCGTTTTTTCTTTCTCTTCTATCGCACAAATAAAACCTGCCGAAAAAGGCGTTGGCTATGGTGCAAAAATTACAGCCGCCGGAGCCGTTGAAGTAAATGTGTTGGAAGAAGCCATTACCAAGAATGGGATTTTTAGCGGCAAAGTAAAGGGTACCATCTTTAGTGTATGCCAGGAAAAAGGATGCTGGATGAAATTGGAACAAACCAATGGCGAAGGGATCGTGATCCGGTTCAAGGATTATAAATTTTTTGTACCAAAGAATATTGTGAACAGAGATGTAGTGTTGGAGGGCGTAGCCAAAATGACCACCACTTCTGTTGAAGCACTAAAACACGAAGCCGAAGATGCCGGTAAATCAAAAGAAGAGATCGACAAAATAGTTTCCCCTAAACAAGAGATCGAATTTATCGCCACCGGCGTGTTGGTCATCATCTGATAAAAACAGCTGCCTACAAAAACACCCGGCATCACTGCCGGGTGTTTTATTATAATGTTCTTACAATAACTTATGAAAATGAAAGTTGTTGTCCGCCGGCCAGCTTGCGTAAATTGATCAGGCCATAGCGCATCCTGCCCAGGGCAGTATTGATGCTGCAATTATTCAATACGGCGATCTTAGCAAAACTGAGATCGGCATAATGACGCAGAATGATCACTACGCGCTGTTCTTCGGGTAGCCGGTCCAGTAAGTTTTGTACCGCTTCGGTACTTTCCCGCCATTCAATATTATGATCAACGGCGTTGGACTTAATTCCAGAATGCTCATAGAGTTCAATGTTGTCGGTAGACTTGATGAACGAACGGTGCTTGGTTTTGCGGAAATGATCTACACAAAGATTGTGGGCAATGCGGGTAACCCAGTTTGCAAATTTTCCCTCGTCGGTATATTTTTCCAACCTCAGGGTGTCGATCACTTTAATAAAAGTGTCTTGAAAAATATCTTCAGCAACATACTTGTCTTTTACCAGCAGGTAAATAGAAGTGAAGATCTTTGTTTTGTACCGGTTTACTAAAATTCCAAGAGAACGGGCGTCGCCTTCCAGATACTGCTGGATCAGTTGTTTGTCGGTTAGGTGATTCATGATAATGGATTTAGGGATAACATTTTGAATAACAAACCAAAGATAATTACCAACATTTCTAATATTTGTAGTTACTGAAACCTAACTGTTGTAGTATTTTTTTGGTGAGCTATGGCAATAATTTCTAATCTGTTAGGAATCTAAAGCATAGTTGACTATTAATTACTTATATATTTATACCTCCCAATAACCAGGCGGGCATACCATTTGCTCTTAAGCAAGTTCAACGGCTAACCATTGAAACTGCGATCCTTTATTTATGAAATCCGGTCTGGCCACCGAATGAAGCATATAACCATTCAATCTTTTTACTTTTTATCCCTGCCATCAATTTATTTCTTCACATTCCAACAGTTCCTTATCGCCATACGTAACTTCGCCGCATGACCAAGTATTTAGACGAACTGAATGAACCACAGCGGGAGGCCGTGCTGCATAAAGATGGTCCCATCATGATTATCGCCGGCGCCGGAAGCGGAAAAACCAAGGTACTCACCACGCGCATCACCCACCTGATGTCGGCACATAAAATAGATTCATTCAATATTCTGGCCCTCACCTTCACCAATAAAGCGGCGGCAGAAATGAAGGAAAGGGTTGAAAAAACGTTAGGCAATACTGAAGCCCGCAATTTATACATCGGCACTTTTCACAGCGTATTTGCCAGGATCCTCCGATCAGAAGCTTCCAAACTGGGTTACCCTACCAGCTTCACCATTTATGATACCGACGATGCCAAAAGCGTAGTGAAAACCGTGATCCATGAACTGGCACTCGACGACAAACAATACAAACCCAATGTGGTGTACAACCGCATATCGGCGGCAAAGAATTCGCTGATCAGCGCAGCTGAATACCAGAACGACTGGGCCCTGCAACAGGAAGACGCAAGGGCTAACCGCTCGGCTATCGGACAGATCTACGACCAATATTGCAAACGCTGTTTTAAGAATGGCGCCATGGATTTCGACGACCTGCTATTTAATATGTATCGCTTGTTGAAACAGTTTCCTGAATCACTAAGCAAGTACCAGCGCAAATTCAAATACATCCTCATTGATGAGTACCAGGATACCAATCCTGCCCAGTACGAGATCATCAAACTATTGGGTGCCATGCACGAAAATGTATGTGTGGTAGGAGACGATGCACAAAGCATCTACAGCTTCCGCGGCGCCACCATTGAAAATATCCTGCAGTTTCAAAAAGATTATGATGAAGTGAAACTGGTGAAGCTGGAACAGAACTATCGCAGCACAAAAAATATTCTGCATGTAGCCAATGAGATCATTGCCAACAACAAAGGGCAGATCGAAAAAACACTGTTCACCGATAATGAAATCGGTGAAAAGATCAGGCTGGTGCGTACCATGACCGACAATGATGAGGGAAAGATGGTAGCCGATACCATTCAGGAACAAAAACTGCGCAACCATTATTTTAATAAAGAGTTTGCCATCCTCTACCGCACCAATGCACAAAGCCGGAGCTTTGAAGAAGCGCTTCGCCGCATGGGTATTGCCTACCGGATCTTTGGGGGCATCAGCTTTTACCAACGCAAAGAAGTAAAGGATTTTATCGCTTACCTCCGGCTGGTAGTGAACCCGCAGGATGAAGAAGCGCTGAAACGCATCATCAACTATCCCGCCAGGGGAATTGGAAAAACCACCCTCGATAAAGCTGTGCTATTTGCCAATGAAAAAGATATCCCGCTATGGGATGTGTTGTGCAATGCCGCCACTTACGGATTCCGCAGTGGCACCCTGGAATCGATCAACGGATTTGTGGTAAGCATTAAAATGTTTCGCAGCGAACTGCTGAAGAAGAACGCTTATGATCTTGCCATCCTGGTAGGTAAAAGCACCAATATCGTAAAGGAATTATTCACCGATAAAACCACTGAAGGACTGGCCCGCTATGAGAACGTGCAGGAATTGCTGAACTCCATCAAAGAGTTTACCGAAACCCCCATGAATGAAGAAGACGGGGAAGTAGGCGATAAAGGATTGGGTACTTACTTACAACAGATCACCCTGCTCACCGATGCCGATGATGATAAAGAAAATGCCGATGTGGTAAAACTGATGACCATTCACGCGGCTAAGGGACTGGAGTTTCCGGTGGTATTTGTGGGTGGACTGGAAGAAACATTGTTTCCCAATGCCATGGCCATCAATACTCGCGAAGAACTGGAAGAAGAGCGACGCTTGTTCTATGTGGCCATCACCCGTGCCAAACAGGGCCTTTGGTTGAGTTATGCCAATGCCCGATACCGTTTTGGACAGTTGCAACAAAATGATCCCAGTCGTTTTCTGGAAGAGATACCGGAAACCCATGTTGATAAAAGTTATGCCGGCGGAGCCATGAAAAACTCCTCCTCCGGTTTTGGCTGGCGAGGCGGTAGCCGATCAACTCAAGCTGATCAGTCGGCGCCCAAGCCCGAAAATCGCCGCCCTGCCTATGTGAACCCCGTTGCCAGGCCACAGGTAAAAGAACATGTGCCCTCGGCCGATTTTGTGCCCAGCGATACCAGTAATTTACAAGTTGGCCAAAAAGTAGAACACCAGAAATTTGGATTTGGGGAGGTGCTTAAGATGGAAGGAGCCGCCCATAATCCTATTGCCACCGTGAAGTTTGAGCAGAATGGCGAAAAAAAGATCATGCTCAACTATGCCAAGCTCAGGATCGTGGACCAGGACTAACCGCCCCTTCTTTCCTGTTTTCGTAAACATCGGGTGGAGCTAATTCTTATCTTTGCCCTTTAAATTTTGTGCTATGATCAAGACCGGTAACCCCGTTATCAGTATTTATACAGAAATGACGCCCAACCCAGAGACCATGAAATTTGTGGCCAACAAATTACTGTATCCGGGTAAAAGCATCGATATCGCTGATGAAGCAAGCGCCAATCCTTCTCCACTGGCTCAGGAACTGTTTACTTTTCCCTTCATCAAATCGGTGTTCATTGCCAGCAATTTTGTAACGCTTACAAAAACTGCCGATACGGCCGACTGGCAGGATGTGATCCCTACCATCAAACAATTTTTAAAAGAATATCTAGAAGAAGGAAAGCCGGTAGTGAATGATGATATCGTGGCCACCATGAAACCGGAAAGCAGCAACGAGGTAAGTGCAGATGATGACGATGTGGTAAAACGCATCAAAGAATTGCTCGAAAATTATGTGAAGCCCGCCGTAGAAATGGATGGCGGCGCCATTCAGTTCAAAAGTTATGAAGAAGGAAGAGTGAACCTGATGTTACAAGGAAGTTGCAGCGGTTGTCCCTCTTCTATGATCACATTGAAAGCCGGAATCGAAGGCATGATGAAACGCATGATCCCCGAAGTGAAAGAAGTAGTGGCCGAAGCCGAATAATATATTATGAAACTATTGACGATCCTGCTTCACGGCAGGATTTTTTTTGCAGCCTGTTTTTACACGGGCACAACCCATAATCATCGGCAATTGCCAATATTGTTTTAAATTGAATCTTTATACCACGCATGATGAGTGTTCAGGAGATCGTTCAGCAATTTTTAACCGATATACAACATACCAGCTGGTGGGAGTATGTGGCCGTATTTGCGGGCATCGCCAGTGTTTGGTATAGTCGCGCCGAAAATATTTTAGTTTACCCTACCGGACTCATCAACACCATTATTTATATCGGACTCAGTTTCAAAGGCGGCTTGCTGGGTGAGGCAACCGTTAATTTTTATTATACTGTAATGAGCGTATACGGTTGGCTGTTATGGTCGAAGAAAGATTCCCAACAGCATTATGTGTTGCATATCACGAAGGCAACAAAAAAAGAATGGCTGCAGCATATCGGTTTTTTTGCGGTGTTCTATGTGGTTATTTTTATGGTGCTCACCTATCTTAAAAAAGATTTTTACCCGGGTGTTATTCCCTGGGCCGATGCTTTTGCCTCTGCTACCGCCTTTACCGGCATGTGGCTGATGACCAAGAAAAAACTGGAGAACTGGTACTGGTGGATCGCTACCAATATCGCTTCCATTCCCCTGTACTTTGTAAAACACTATGTATTCACCAGTGTGTATTACCTGATATTGCTGGTGATGGCGGTCTTCGGATTAATGGAGTGGCTCAAAAAATTAAAAACAAATCCGGCATGAGTTATTGTTCCTATATCCGGTCCTTAAGCCCCGGCGAACAACCACTGCATAAGGAATACCACGATACACAGTATGGATTCACCATTGAAAGCGATGATGAATTGTTTGGCCGGCTGATCCTGGAGATCAATCAGGCGGGGTTAAGCTGGACCACCATTTTAAACAAGCAGGAAAATTTCAGGAAAGCTTATCATCAATTCAATATTAAAAAAATTGCCTGCTACCAGGATAAGGATATAGCGCGGCTGATGAATGATGCGGGCATTATTCGCAACCGGTTAAAGATCCACGCCGCCATCAATAATGCCAATCAGATACTGGCCTTACAAAAATCGCATGGCTCTTTTAAGAATTGGTTAGATGCGGAACACCCCAAATCTAAAGAGGCCTGGGTAAAGCTGTTTAAATTGCATTTTCGTTTCACCGGTGGTGAGATCGTGAATGAGTTTTTAATGAGTTGCGGGTACCTGCCTGGTGCACACGACCCCGACTGTTCGGTACATAAAAAAATAATCAAGGTTCGTCCGCCATGGATGCGGAAGGCTGAAAAATAATGCGCATGAAAAAAATAGTGGTGATCGGGCCTGAAAGTACCGGCAAAAGCAGTTTGTGTGAACAGTTGGCCGCTCATTACCAGGGTGATTGGGTAAAAGAATATGCCCGGGAGTACCTACTTACTAACGGTACCTCATACACGTATGATAACCTGCTTACGGTGGCCAAGGGGCAAATAAAAAATGAAGAAACTTGTATTGCCCATAAGGCCTTCAGCGATAAACCGATCTTTATCGACACGGATATGTATGTGATGAAAGTGTGGTGCGAATTTGTTTTTGAAAAATGTCATCACTGGATCCTGAACCGGATCGTAGAACGCAAATACGATCTCTACTTGCTTTGCAATACCGACCTGCCCTGGGTAAAGGATGAATTGCGCGAATATCCCGATCAGGGAACAAGAGAAAAATTATTCAGGCATTATAAGGATCTGTTGGTGAACCAGGATACCCCCTGGATCGAGATCAGCGGAGATTATGATGCGCGATTGCAACAGGCGATCGCTGCGGTTAATCATTTGTAATTTTTATTACCTGATCAGTTCGGCAATATCGGGATCACCTTCCAGAAAACCCATCTGCGTCATGATGGCATTGGCCCTTCCGGCAACATAATTACTCAATGGTTTTACGGTAAGTCGTTTTGGATTAGGCAAACAGGCAGCGATCTCTGCCGCTTCAAGCCGGCTCAGATTTTTTGCATCCTTATTAAAATAGGCCCTTGCAGCAGCCTGCACACCAAAGATGCCGCGGCCCATTTCAGCAATATTGAGATAACGTTCCAGTATGGTTTTCTTGGTCCAAAGTTTTTCAATGCTGAACGTGAAATAAACTTCCATCCCCTTTCTTAAAAATCCGCCGCCCTGCCACAGAAAGATATTCTTGGCGGTTTGTTGGCTGATGGTGCTGGCGCCACGCACTTTATTAGGGTGTCGTTTATTGTATTTGATCGCGAGTTTGATCGCCTTCAGATCAAACCCATCATGATCGGGATAGTTCTGGTCTTCACTGGCCATCACGGCCAATTTGATATTGGGCCCCATATCATCATAAGAAATATAATCGCGCTGCAAGCCGTTGCCCTGCACCAGATTAACCACTTGCGTAATGGTGATCACCGGATTGAACAACATGCCGATGAACAAGTACATCGTTGAACTGATATACAAAATGAAGAACAGTTCTATAAAAAAGCCCACCATCTTTTTAATAAAGGCAATGCGGCGTAATCCGAAAAAATAGATCAGCGATGCCGCTACCATCACCGCACACACGATCAACACCTTATTACGCAGGTTGGCAATGGTGAAATCGGTTACCGAAAATTTTTCGTACAGAAAATACAGGAACAAGCCTGTGTGTATAATAAAGATGACCAAAAATATTTTTTTGATCAGTATCCAGGATTTTATTGAAAACAGTTTTTTCATGCGTATGTATCAAAACTGTTGCAATATAATTGTTTGCGTTTGGTTGCTGCTTATTTTTTTATATCATGCATATCCATATACTGCAGCTGGTATTTTTTTCCGATCGGCATGCTACTGCTACTGCCCCGACTTAAAAAATATCCTACAACACCCAACGACAAGGCGCCGATCAACAAGGGCGCACTGAATTTTTTGGGATCGGCTAAGTATACGATACCGCTGCCGAGGGCAAGCAAGGCGCCTCCTCCCATCAGGGCTGCACCACTGCCGCGCAAATTGAAATTCTTTTTATCTGCCTTACCCAGTGCTGCAATTTCCCGGTAATTATATTTATAATGATAACTACCGGCCGTATCCAATATATAAGTGCCCAGGGTGGTCGGTAATCTTTGAACAATAAATTCCTGCAGAAACAGGGTATCATGTTCTATCCGGTTAATATTGCCATGCACATAATTCCCCCGGTTATTGATAAAATCAATATCCTCACCGCTGAAGATCATTTGTATTTTTTTGTTGTGCTTTTTAAGAATAAGATAGTCGGCCGACTGCCCCTGTGCCGTTGTAGCACAAATGATCAGAAAGAAGAAAATAACTTTCATGCTTACAAAATAAGGCAGAATAGATGAATATTCTGTTAATGTTTTATCATGGAATAAATGATGCCGCTTAAGATCACGGCGCCAAACACCAGGTAAAGTGCACCTGAAATGCGGTTGATGAGTAAGATGTTCTTGTCGCTAAGTTTTTTACCAATAGAACCCGCACCCAGCACTTTGCCGATATCGGCCAGCATATTAATGCCCAAGCAGGTAGTGAAAATGATGATGCGGTTATTGAATGAATATACAGAAGCCAGTGAGGCCGCCATGATCACCCAAAATGATATCACCGCCGGATTAAGGGTATTGATGATAAAGCCCGAACTGAAGATGGCGAAATAATTTGTTTTCTTTCCAGTGGGGGTCATCTCGTCGCCTGCGATTTCAATGGGTTCCTGCAATTTGCGGGGCACAATTTTTTTGATGAAGGCAAAATAAATTCCCATCCCGATCAGAAAACAACAGCCGGCAATACCAATGGGAATCTTAAAGTCGAGCAGGGTTTTCACCGCTTCACTGAAACTGTTGCTGAGCACCACCCAAATGATATCACTTAGCCACACGCCAGCAATAAAACTAAATCCACCGCGGCGTCCGTGATTGATACTTTGTTTGATGATGGTGAAAATAACTGGGCCTACCGAAAAGATCAGCAGCAGACTAATGGCAAGACCCTTGATAAAAGCATCAACCATGGGTTGAGAAAATTTTTTTTAAATGTAGTTAATTCCGACAGGCTATTTTTTTTCGCCCAGTAAAAACTGTTGCCAGTCTTCCAGCATTTTCCCCTTCAATACCCTGGGAAATTTATGCTGTCCGCCGATCTTTCCTTTGAACTCCATGAAATCCATGAATGTTTTTTCGGGAAGCACTTTAACCATGATCGCCTTTAATGCATGTTTTCGTTCTACCTCATAATCATCATTGAGCGATACCAGTTTTGCGTCTATCCGTTTGCTTAGGTCCGCTGCATCTACCTGATCATCGGTAGCTACATACCATTGGTGTGCAAAAAATGATTCATAAGGAATACCCGCCACCGTAAATTCAGGAATGGATATATTCAGGTCGGAGCTCACCATTTCAATCGCTTTGTTCATATTGTCTACACTCAGGTGTTCTCCTACCAGACTTAAAAAATGTTTGGTCCGACCGGTGATGATGATCTCGCTTCTTTCGCGGTCGATCAGTTTTACCGTATCGCCTATTGCATATCGCCAGGCTCCGGCATTGGTGCTGATGAGGATGGCATAATCCTTATTTTCTTCGATCTCATGTATCATAAGCGCCTCCGGCTCGTCTACCATATTACCCTCGCTGTCGAAATTCTTATCATCGAATGGTACAAACTCAAAAAAGATATTATTGTTCAGTACCAGGTGCATGCCCGGAGTGCCCTGTCTATTCTGGTAGGCTAGAAATCCTTCGCTGGCCAGATAGGTTTCAATATACGTGATGGGCTTGCCGAGTAGTTTCTCAAATCCTTTTTTATAGGGCTCCATAGCCACGCCGCCGTGTACATAAAAAGCAAGATTGGGCCATACCTCATGAATATTATTCAGCTTGTACCGCTCAATGATCTTTTCCATACAAAGCTGTAGCCAGGCGGGTACACCAATGATGAAACCAATATCCCAGTTGGGGGCATTCTCCACCACTTCTTCCAGTTTTTTGGACCAGTCCTTTTGAGCGGCGATCTTTTTCCCTGGTTTATACAATCCTAATCCTTGAAACCAGAACGGGATATTCTTTTGCTGAATACCACTCAGGTCGCCCGCAAAATAGGTGGGTCCCTTTTGAAGTTGGGTACTTCCACCCATGATGAGCCAGCCTTTACCAACAGCACTTCTGGGTACGTTCTCGTAACGGGCCAGACTGAGCAATTGCTTAAAGCTGGTGATGGTATTGCTTCGAATCAGTTCTTTGGTAATGGGAATAAACTTGCTGGTGGCGTCGCTGGTACCGCTGCTCAGGGCAAAGAATTTGATCACCCCCGGCCAGCAAACATCAGGCACCCCTTCCTTGGTCTTGTACCACCAAGCATCGTAGATCTTGTTGTAATTATAGGTGGGAACCAGCTGCTGGAATTTTTTACCCGGATGCTTGCTCAACAGCATCTCATCAAACCGATAGCGCTGGCCAAATTCTGTAAACCGGGCCTTCCTCAACAGCTTTCTCAACACCTTCAATTGCTGACCACGCGGATCAGATTGTGGAATATTGAGCGCCTCGGCAATTGATTTTGGAAGCTTTATGTCGAATATGGCCATTGATTGTGTTGGTATTAGGCCCTACAAATATAAATTATTGAGGGGCGAATAAGCAGATTATTTTAAAAAATCCGGGCTAATAATAACCGGGCTAAACCATGACAACGATCATTTCCGAATTAGTTGAGCGATGGCAAATAATAGCTAATTTTGGCTTCCAAAAAAACATGCCAAATATGAAAAAAATTTTTGTCTCCATTATTTTATGCGTTTCCTTACTAAAGGCCAGTGCCGATGAAGGAATGTGGCTTCCCATGCTGTTGGGCGAACAAGTATACAACGACATGGTGAAGAAGGGTTTGAAACTCACCAAAGAGCAATTGTATTCCATCAACAAATCGTCGCTGAAAGATGCGATCCTGATCTTCGGTGGCGGATGTACCGGAGAGATCGTAAGTGATCAGGGATTGATCTTCACCAACCACCATTGCGGATACTCGGCCATTGCCGGTGCCAGCACCGTGGATCATAATTATCTCCGCGATGGATTTTATGCGCTGAGCAAGGACCAGGAAATTCAATCTACTTTAAGCATTCAATTCCTCGACCGAATTGTAGATGTAACAAAAGAAGTAGAGGATGGCGTTAAGGGATTGGGCTGGGCCGATCGCATCAAAAAATTGCCAGATGTATATAAAGCGATCACCGACAAGGTGGCCGATAAAGAGAACGGATTAGCCGGAAGGATCTACAGTATGTTCAAGGGCAACCAATACATCATGTATGTGTACAAAACGTATAGGGATATACGCTTAGTAGGTGCGCCCCCAGAATCAGTAGGTAAATTCGGTGGAGATACCGACAACTGGGAATGGCCTCGCCATACCGGAGATTTCTCTGTGTTCCGTGTGTATGGAACTAAGGACGGGAAACCAAGTGAGTACAACAAAGAGAATGTGCCCCTGAAGCCTAAACATTTTTTACCCGTAAGCATCAAAGGTTTCAAAGACGGAGATTTCGCCATGATCTATGGTTACCCCGGTGGTACCAACCGCTATGAAACCAGCTATGGTATCAAATTGAAAAATGAAGCGGAAAACCCATCCCTGGTTGGATTAAGAGATGTTCGGTTGAAATTCATGTACGAACAAATGATCAAAGACCCCGCCGTAAAATTAAAATTGGCCAATAGCTATGCCGGTATCGCCAATTACTGGAAGTTCTTTGATGGAGAAACCAAACAGTTGATCAAATATCATATCTACGACCAGAAACAACAATACGAAAATGCTTTCAGCACCTGGGCAAAAGGAAAAGCGGAATATGAGAACATCATGTCTGATTATGCCAAGAACTATGCTGCCTGGACACCCTATAGCAAAATGCGTCAGTACATCAACGAAGGGATCGTAGGCTCTCCATTGGCCGGAGCGGCTTCACAACTTATTTCGCTGGAGGACAAGTTGCTTAAAAACAATGCCGCTGCTGCCGATATTAAAAAAGCAACAGATGCGGCTACTGCTAGCCGTAAGTCGTTCATTGAGGGGGAAGACCTAATCAGTGATGAAAAAATATTAGCCGCTACTTGTATGATGTTTTACAACGACATTGACAAGAGTCAGCATCCCATTGGATTTTATGAAAGCCTGCGCAATGCCTATGGCGACCTGAAAGAGGAATCTACTTTCAAGAAATGGGCACATGATGTGTTTGCCAATACCATGTTACTCAATAATGCCAAATGGGCTGCTTTTGTAGAAAAACCCGATGCAGCTACACTACAGGCTGATCCTGCATTTTCTTATGCTGCTGCCTTCGTGAAAAATTATACCGGCAAATATGCATCCCTGTACACAGCCTTTGTAAACAAGAACAATGAACTGGGTAAAAGTTATATGAAAGGGATCATGGAAATGAATCCTGCTGCCGTTAAGAAAATGTATCCCGATGCCAACTTCAGCATGCGCGTTAGCTATGGCAATGTAAAAAGCTATAACCCACGCGATGCAGTACATTACGATTATGTATGTACCGGAAAAGGTATCCTGGAAAAATATGTTGCTGGTGATTATGAATTTGACCTGCCTACCAAACAGATCGAACTGTTCCGCAAAAAAGATTTTGGTCAGTATATCGATAAAGGACGCAATGACCTGGTAGTTACCTTTATCACCACCAATGATATTACCGGTGGTAATTCAGGTTCGCCGGTTATTGATGGTAATGGTAATTTACTCGGACTGGCTTTCGACGGAAACTACGAAGCGCTTAGTCATAAGATCGCCTTTGATAAGGACCTTAACCGTACCATTTGTGTAGACGTACGGTATGTGTTGTGGTGTATTGATAAACTGGGTGGTGCCAGCAATATCATCAACGAATTGAAACTGGTAAGATAATCCATCTCCAATATTTTTACAATCGCCTCCCGCAATGGAGGCGATTTTTTTGTGCTCCGTTATTTCGCCATTTGTATCTTTGCCCCATGGCAGAAGACTTAACACTTGTTACGGGGAATAAAACAGATATGTATGAATCCCTGGTTCCACAAATTGAAGGATTGCTGAATGGAGAGCCCGACCTGATCGCCAACCTGGCCAATATCGCGGCAGCGATCAAAGAACAGTTTGGATGGTTTTGGGTGGGCTTCTACTTGGTGAAGGGCGACGAGCTGGTATTGGGCCCCTTTCAAGGTCCGGTGGCTTGTACAAGGATCAGGATGGGCAGGGGTGTTTGTGGAACAGTTTGGCAAAAAGCCAGCACTATTATCGTGGATGATGTAGAAAAATTTCCCGGACATATCGCCTGCAGCAGTTTGTCCAGATCAGAAATTGTAGTGCCCTTGATCAGTAATGATCAGGTGATGGGGGTGTTGGATATTGATAGTTCATCGTTATCCAGCTTCAACGAAACAGATAAATTTTATCTGGAAAAAATAATCGGAATGATCTCGCTTTAAGCGCTGGGGGTATTGTCTTTCCAGCCCCATAAATATACACAGGCATAAGTACGGTAAGGGCTCCAGGCTTTTGAAATAAGCGCCATATTTTCCTTCATCTTTTTTTTATCGCCCGCATCAAGCTGATACAATTTACAGATGGCCTGTTGAATACCCAGATCATCTAAAGCAAAAATATCTTCTCTGCCCAGGGTAAACATCAGGATCATCTCTACCGTCCAGCGACCTACTCCTTTTATTTGAGTGAGGTATTGAATCAGCGCTTCATTCTCCAGTTTATATAATTGTGCGTCAGTAATTTTTTCGCTGATAAAGAAACGCGCTACATTCAATACATAATTTGCTTTGGCATTGCTGAGTCCGATCCCGCGCAACACCTCAAACGGAGTATCGGCTATTTGTTGAAGAGAGGGTTTTTTGCCTGAATACAATTTTAAAAATCGCTGATGAAACACTTGCGCCACCTGTGTACTCAGCTGCTGGCTCATGATGGACAAACAAAGATGCAGGTAAACGTATTTTCTTTTGGTTAGTGTAACCGGCTGTTGTAAAGCAATTATTTTTTTTAGCTTTTTATCCTTACTGAGATGATGGATATGTTGCATGGTTATGGATGAGCACCAAAATGTTTTTAAAGGTCCTCGTAAATATACAGAGGATCAATAGCTGAGCCCGGTAACATTTCCAGTACGGGTTTTATCAGGCCGTCTTTCAGGCGATATACCCAGCCGTGCAGGTGCGGACCGTTATCGCGCTGCCATGCCCTTTGTATGATGGATGTTTGAGACAGATGAGTTACTTGCTCTTGTACATTGAGTTCTACCAATCGGTCGGCGCGCAATTCTTCATCGGCAATTGCATTCAGTTCATCTCGGTAATCATGATATACATCCTTGATATTGCGCAGCCACATATTCAATACCGGCTTATAATCTATATTGCTCATGGCGGCTTTAATACCTCCGCAACCATAATGTCCGCATACGATCACGTGTTTTATTTTCAGGTGGTTCACCGCAAAATCCAATACGCTCAGCAGGTTCACATCGGTATGCACCACCATATTGGCGATATTACGATGCACAAATATTTCGCCGGGTTGGGTACCGGTAATTTTATCGGCGGGGACACGACTATCGCTGCAGCCGATCCATAAAAAATCGGGTGTTTGAATGGAAGATAGCCGATCAAAAAATGCGGGATCATCGGCTTGTTGTTTCTTTGCCCAAGCCTTATTACCTGCCAATAATTTTTCGTACGGAGTCATGTGTTGTAATTTTGAATACAAAGATCGCTGACGATCATGAATTAAATGTTAAGTCCCCCACAAACACTGATCACTTGTCCGGTAACATAACTGCTAAGGTTACTCGCCAAAAAGAGGGTTACATTAGCGATATCGATAGTACCCGCAAATCTGCCCAGCGGAATACCGGCCTTATATTTTTCTGCACCTTCCCCTTCTTTCAGATAGCTGGTCATATCAGTTTCTACAAAACCCGGTGCGATGGCATTGCAGCGGATATTCCTGCTGCCCAATTCTTTCGCCACACTTTTGGTGAACCCGATCACGCCGGCCTTGCTGGCTGCATAGCTACTTTGGCCCGCATTTCCCATTTCACCGATCACGCTGCTCATGTTGATGATGCTGCCGCTTTTCGCTTTCATCATGGGGCGGATTACCTGCTTGGTCATATTGAACACGCTTTTCAGGTTGGTCTGCATCACATCATCCCATTGTTCGGGTGTCATGCGCAGCAATAAATTATCTTTCGAGATACCTGCATTGTTCACACAGATATCGATGGCACCAAAGGTTGCCAACACATCGTTCACCAATACTTCGCAGGCGGCAAAGTCGCCGGCATTGCTTTGATAGCCTTTTGCTTTAACCCCCAGCGCGATCAGTTTTTCTTCCAGCAGCCTTGCTTTTTCGGCACTGTTGTCACTCACATAGGTAAAGGCAATATTGGCGCCTTCTTCGGCAAACCTGATGGCAATGGCTTCTCCGATGCCACGAGAAGCACCGGTAATGATCGCTGTTTTTCCTGCTAATAATTTCATGCGTATATATTTCGTTGTTGGCAAAAATAATCAAATCGGTTGCTAAAAAATTACCGCTACTGTTTTCCCCCTTTCCAAATCAATAAGATCTCTTCCAGGGCCGTTCTTTCATTACTAAGCCTGGGTACTTTATGTTGTCCGCCCAGCTTACCTTTGCTGCGCATCCAATTGGTAAAGGTTCCGCGGGGAAGGGCGTGCAATATGGGTAAGCGCAGGGCAATATTCTTGTGCCGCTTGGCTTCATAATCGCTGTTGATTGTCTTTAATGCGATATCCAGTTCTTCTGTGAACCGATCCAGATTATCCGGAGGCCTGTCGAATTCAACCAGCCATTCATGTGCTCCGTTACTGCTATCGCTGAAATATACCGGAGCTGCTGTGTAATCAGATACCACGGCCCCTGTTTTTTCTGAAGCGATGGCAATGGCTTTATCGCTATTGTCGACCATCACTTCTTCACCAAAGGCATTCATATAATGTTTCAAGCGACCGCTCACTACGATCTTATAGGGATTAAGATGCGTGAACTTAATGGTATCGCCGATCAGATATCTCCATAATCCACCTGCTGTACTTACCAGCGGAGCATAATGCTTTCCTATTTCCACATCCTTTAATCCCATGGTTTGGGGATTGGGTTTTCCATACTCTTCAACCGGCATAAATTCATAAAAGATACCGTGCTCGGTAAAGAGTAGCATGCCGTCATCATCCGGACTTTGTTGTCCGGCGATGAAACCTTCACTCGCATTATATATTTCAAGATAATTGATCTTCTTACCGATGATCTTATCAAACTGATCTTTATAAGGCACAAATGATACTCCACCATTGATATATAGTTCCAGGTTGGGCCACACTTCACTGATGCTTGATTTCCCTTTTATCTCCATGATGCGTTTTAACAGGATCAGGGTCCAGGTGGGCACACCCGCAATGGACGTCACGTTTTCATTGGCGGTGATCTGGGCCAGCTTCTCTATTTTATTCTCCCACTCATCCATCAGGGCCACACTCAATTCCGGCGTGCGCAACCATTGTCCCCAGAAAGGAGAGTTTTGCATCAACACCGCACTCAGGTCGCCATACTGTATCTCATGATTCAGTTTACTGATCTGGTGAGAGCCGCCAACCACCAGTCCTTTACCGGTAAGCAGATCGCTGGAAGGAAAATTCTTATAATAATTACTCAATACATCCTTGGTGGCCTGGAAATGATTTTCATACAGGATCTCTTCACTGATGGGAATGAACTTGCTTTTATCGGAGGTGGTGCCGGATGATTTGGCGAACCATTTCACGGGGGTGTTCCATAAAATATTTTCTTCCCCTTCCATCATCCTCAGGATATACGGTTTGATATCATCATATTCATGGATGGGTACCTTCTTTTTATATTCCTTTACCGTAAATAGTTTAGAGAATTGATATTTTTTTCCGAACTCGGTATACTGGGCGGTGGTCACCAGGTTTTGCAATACTTCCCGCTGGGCTGCTACCGGATGGTTGATCCATTTTTCAATGCGCCAAAGCCGCATGCGGGCTATTTTAGATATGGCAGAGGATAGCAGCTTCATTTGTAGCAAAGTAAGCAAATGCAGGCGAAAGATAAAAAGAGAAAGCTGCTTTTGTAAAAAATAGTTATGACTGTATTTCCTTTAATTCAAAATCAAGCTTGTTCAGGATTGATCTGATATCATAATCGGGGTTGCGGTATAATTCATCCAGCTTCAGGGCTAATGCTTCATTACTACTCTCGGCAGCGTATTTATACAAAGAGGTCTTTAGTTCATTCATAAATACCCCAAACTCACGTAGCTGAAGATTGTCTTCTGTATTTTCCGGACTATAGCCCAATGACCGTTCATTGGCTGCATGTTCGGATTCAATATTATCGAGGTTCACCAACCCGCTTTCAACCGAATAGATCAAACTCTCCAAAGAGATCTTTCTTTCTTTGGCCTCATCATGCAGGTAATCCTTTCTTTTCAATACAAAGTTGCGACCCAGGTATAAACGACGTACCTGTTCATTGGAGGCCAGCTGTTCGGCTGTGCCGTGTTCAAATATCTTTCCATCGATCAACAGGTAAGCCCTGTCGCAAATCGATAAGGTTTCATTCACATTATGGTCGGTGATGAGGATACCAATATTTCTGAATTTCAATTTGGCTACAATGGCCTGAATATCTTCCACCGCAATAGGATCCACTCCGGCAAAGGGCTCATCCAGCAAAATAAATTTAGGATCTACCGCCAATGCCCGGGCGATCTCGGTTCTGCGGCGTTCGCCTCCGCTTAGCGTATCTCCGTTATTCTTTCTTACCCGCTGTAACCTGAATTCATCCAGCAGCTCTTCCAGCTTATCTTTTTGTGCTTTTTTTGAAAGGGATGTCATTTCCAACACCGCAGCAATATTATCTTCCACACTCAGCTTACGAAAAACGCTGGCTTCCTGGGGCAGGTAGCCGATCCCCATCTGCGCCCGTTTATACATGGGCAGTTTGGTGATATTGATATCATTCAGAAACACTTCCCCCGAATCGGGTTTGATAAGGCCCACTACCTGATAAAAAGAGGTGGTCTTTCCGGCACCATTGGGGCCTAATAGACCAACGATCTCTCCCTGGCTCACATTAAATGACACCTTATCCACTACGGTACGGCTGCCATAGATCTTTACGAGGTCCTTTGTTTGAATGGTGAGGCTCAAATCGGGTTGTTTATTGCAAAAATAGTGTAAACCATTAAAAGGCAAATTGAAACATTATATTTAACAGCAGTTTGTGTTTACTGTATACTTAGTTATGTTTGCAGATATTTTTTACCAATGAAAGTAATCGATCATATCAACCAGGCCAAAGACACGCTTATTTCTTTTGAGATACTGCCCCCGCTGAAGGGAAAGGGAATTCATACCCTATACCAGCACCTGGACCCCCTGATGGAATTCAAGCCTTCTTTTATCAATGTTACTTATCATCGTAGCGAACATGTATTTAAAAAGAATGCCGATGGAAGTTTTCAGAAAGTAGTGGTGCGCAAACGGCCGGGCACGGAAAGTATTTGTGCCGCCATCATGAATAAATATAGCGTGGATACTGTTCCTCACCTGATCTGCGGTGGTTTCAGTGTGAATGAAACGGAAGACGCCCTGATCAACCTGCATTATCTGGGTATCGACAATGTGCTGGTGTTGCGCGGTGATGCAGCAAAGAATGAAACGGCTTTTCTTCCCGAACCGGGCGGACATACCTATGCCAGCGATCTGCTGAAACAGGTGGTTGATCTTAACTCGGGATTGTATCTGGAAGCAGAATTAAAAGATACACATCAAACCAAATTCTGTATCGGCGTGGCCGGATATCCGGAGAAACATTTTGAGGCGCCCAATATGGAAAGCGATATGCATTATTTAAAAGAAAAAGTTGATATGGGTGCCGATTATATCATTACCCAGATGTTCTTTGATAATGAAAAATTCTATGCGTTCGTGAAAGCCTGCAGAGAGATGGGAATCACGGTGCCCATCATACCCGGACTAAAACCCATTTATACCCGCAAGCAACTGACCATGTTGCCCAAAGTGTTTCATATTGATCTGCCACTGGCGCTTAGTAAGGCCGTTATGAAATGTAAGAATGATGAAGAAGTTGAAAAAGTAGGAGCCGAATGGTTGTTGCAACAATCACAAGAATTAAAAAAATTCGGGGTGCCTGTATTGCATTATTATACATTGGGCAGGCCGAATATGATCGCTGATGTGGTAAAACAACTGGTATAAAAAAACTGAACAGACTATTTCAACAAGGATTGAAATACCGCCTCGTTCACTTTTACAGGATATTTCTTTTTTAGTTCATCGATCCATTTTTCTTCCAATACAGATTGGTAATCACTGATCACCAATCCGCGGGCCTCATCAAAACTGCGAGGCATTCCGGCATCAAACAATTGTAATACCTTGATAAAATTGGCGGTGCCGTCCATGCTATTGACCGTAGGCGTTGAGATCAATCCCGGTACAGCAGTTACTCCCGCGCCCAAGGGCAGCTGGGTAATTTCGTAGCGACCCGAATCTCCCTGAATGGTATTGTTTCCTTCTATTACCACGGTTTTCCAGTCTTTACCACTACGCATCGCCGTTATTGCCTCGGTGGCTGTTTTAGGGTTGCTGCAATTGAATAAGATCACACTGGCACTGGCTCCCCACACATATTTTGCCCTGTTTGCATTGAATGCTTGTAGTAATCCTACACTATCGTTCGATGCATTGCCCCATACATTTCTTTCCATGATCTCGAAGAGAATATTTCCGTCCCTGAATTCATCCATCTGGTATTTAAAATCCAGGCTATATTCTTCCAGGTGTTTTTTATAATACTCCAGCACCGCTACCGAGCTGTATTTATCCAGCAGCTCTGCATTGGTTTCGCCATGGTATAAGGCCGGATTGCTTTTGTACTCATGCACAAATTCCAGCCAATCAGATCCGGTGGTATTGCCTTTTGAAAAGGCATATACAACCTTATTGCTGATCGGATATTTTTTAACCGTAGCGTCGGGTTTTTCTGCGGCAACAGTATCGGCATACCTGAACAGGTCGGCCTCCTTGATGGTATTGAGTTTTTTAAATCCGGTTTTTGCGGCGATCTCTTTGGTGAATTTCTCTTTGCCGATATTGATCCTTGAATCCTGCAAAACTTTTTGTTTCAGTTCGTAGCGATAAGTAGCATCGGTTCTGTCGGAAGGCGTTGGTGTTTGTTTAATTCTTTTAATGATATGCCAGCCATAAGCACTCAGGATGGGTTTGCTGATATCGCCATCATAGGCCAATGAAAAAATTTCTTTCTCAAAATCCACCGCAAATTTTCCGGTACCAAAATCAGGCATCTCTCCGCCGGCCATAAAGGTTAGTTTATCATCGCTGTATAGATCGGCCATCTTTGCAAAATCGGCTCCCTGCTTCAATGCAACACAGATCGAATCGGCTTTTCGTTTCAAGGGTTCGGAATAAGCAGCCGATTCGCCCGGAGGGATCGACAATAATATCTGCGCAACTTTCCAGCTGCCTGCAGCTTTTCTTTCTTCCAACACTTTAAAAATATGAATGCCATTCTTGGCGCGATAAATGGTACTGGTTTGTCCGGGCTTTAATGCATAAACGATCTGCTCATATTCATACGGCACCGAAAATGCGGTGATGAATCCCAGGTCTCCGGCCTTAACGGTTTTATATTTCTCAGAAATGTTTTTTGCCTGTTCCTGATAATCCGAGGCGCCGGAATTTAATTTTTGTAATAATTCATTCATGCCCGCATAAGCACTGGCGGTGTCGGCAGCACTCATCTTTGCATCAATGGCAGTAAAAAAATGGAACACATGAATATCTTTCTGGCTGCGGATGAACGCTTCGTTGATCAGGTTATTCAGTTCCTGTTCATTGGTTAAATAAGATTCGGCTACCTGACTGCGGAAATTTTGCAGGTCGAACCGGAGTTGCTGCAAGGTATCAAGATGCAGGTCTTTGGCAGCTTTTACTTTCAGTTTGAATTTGGCATACAGGTCGAGGTATTCGCGCAGCGATTTTTCCTTATCGGTGACAACCACTTTATTTTTATTATAAGCCCTCAGGAACTCTTCCTTATCCACACCCATATTCCCGTACGTGAACAGGGTTTGTGAAAAAACCACGCTGCTGCTACAGGCCAATACAATCAGTAAATAAAAATTTTTCATCGATCAGGTTATTTTAGTTCGGCGAACTTGTTTTCCATTTTACTTCCAGCAGGTCGTTCAGTTGCTGCCAGGTTAGTCTTTTGCCGATAATGCGCTTTTCTTTGTCGAGCAGGTATAGCGTAGGCGTTAACGTAACATCATACAACTGTCTGAAGCTCGGCTTTTGTGCGGCAAAATCTGCCAGTTCCATTTCTTTGGTCTGGTAAACGTTGGTCCAGTCGGAAAGATTGTGCTCCTTGATATAATTAACCCAGTCTGGTTTGCTATTGGTTTTTTCATCGGGTGTTAATACGGCATAGATCTTCACGCCGTGTTTTTTCCAGCTGGCGCGATAGATCGAATCCAGGCGCGGCACCTCTTCCTTACAATGCCCGCAGTTGGGATCCCAGAAACACAGCAAGGTAAAATCGGCTTGTACGTTATATAAGCTGCTGGGTTTACCGGTACTGTCGAGCAGTTGCAGGTCGGCCCCTTTTTCTCCCACCAGGTTCGACATGAGCATATAGGCCCTGCGGCTGATAGATTCCATCTGCTTTTCATTGAGCCAGTTGCTGATGCCCTTGCTATGGTATTTTTCGAACAGGTGCACGAAGATGGCATCCTGTCCCATGTATTTTGGATTGATATAATTATCGGTGAACCAGTTCAGCAGGAATTTATACATTTCGGGGCAAGAGCGGGCAAGTAATAATTTATAGTCTACATCCTTGATGATGCTATCCGGTGCCTGTGGCAAAATTTCGCCATAGTACTGCTCTATTTTTTTAATGAAGAAGGGTGTACGGATCACGCGCTCATCCATAAAACTCACGCCATCCCAGTAATGATTTCGGTAATTATAATAATAATTAAGCGTGTCCTGATGCGTAACCGGCGATTGCTTCGGCATATCGGGTTCTTTCATGGCGCTCAACAAAACCGCCAGCATGGACTTGGGCTGGTTCTTCAATACACCCTCGCGGTAATCATTCAGTTGCCCATTGTAGAGATTGTAATTCTTTTCATGCAATAAAGAATCGGCCTTGGTGGTAGACATTGCAAATGCCATGCGCTCCTCCTGCAACAGCTTTCCCTTGCTGGCCACAAATTTCTGGTATTGCTGATATGGAATATTTTCTTTTGAACCCGTGATCACGGTCTTGTTGATCACATCCGATGTGTCGGTAGTGATGGATATCTGTTGTTCCTTGTCGATCAGCAGCTCGATCCGGATCTGTTTTCCGGGCAATACCACCACATAAATGCCACCGATCAGTTTTTCGGGACCCTTGAAGATGCCCACTCCGCTGCTGTTGATGGCAGCAGAATCAACCACATTGAGGTTGGTTCCCCAGTAATGGGTAAGATAGGCAATGCCGCTTTTAAAGGCGGGGGCCTTCAGGCTAACCTGGTATCCCTGGGCCGATACGATCTGCACCAACAGCAGGGCCAGCGCTACAAAAAGGTATTTTTTCATCATAATTATAAGGTCTGCAAATGTATCTAAAATCAATGGTTAATTATCGTGTTGCCAATAATCACTTGTTGAAAAATTACAATTCATTAACAAAACCAAACTTGATGAATATTGGGGTATTTTTGCTGCTGTGAAAAAAAGAAAGCAATCGATCGTATTGGAAGACCTGCCCATTACCCAATACGCTGCAGAAGGTAAAGCCCTGACAAAACTGGATGGCAAAGTGATCTTTATCAGCGGCGGTGTGCCGGGTGATGTAGCCGATGTACTGATCACCAAATCAAAAAAAGACTGGGCCGAAGGAAGGGTATTGCGCATTAAACAATATTCGCCCGACAGGGAAACCCCGTTCTGCGAACATTTTGGTGTGTGCGGTGGCTGCAAATGGCAGATGCTTCCCTATGCCAAACAACTGGAATACAAGCAACAGGAAGTGGAACAGAACCTCACCCGCATTGGCAAGGTAACCATCCCCGAGATCATGCCCATCATTGGAGCGGCCAATAGCCGTGAGTATAGGAACAAACTGGAATTCACGTTCAGCAATAAACGCTATATGCTTCCGGAAGAGATGGAAGCAGAAACGCCTTTCGGCGGAGACGCCCTGGGGTTCCATGTACCCCGCATATTTGATAAGGTGATCGACATTCATCACTGCCACCTCATGCACGATGTGAATAATCGTATCCGCAATACCGTTAGGGCCTTTGCACATGAACGCAAGTTTAGTTTTTATGATATCAAGGCCCATACCGGCTGGTTGCGCAATATCATTATCCGATACTGCAGCACCGGAGAGTTGATGGTGAATATCTGCCTCAATCATGATGAAGAGCATGACCGCGTTGCACTATTCGATCATTTGTTAAAACAGGTTCCCGAGATCAGTACGCTGTTGTATACCATCAATCCGAAATGGAACGACAGCATTTACGACCTGCAACCACAGGTGTATTACGGTAAGGGATATGCGATGGAAACGCTGGGCGAATTTCAATTTAAGATATCGCCAAAATCCTTCTTTCAAACCAATACCCAACAAGCAGAAAAATTATATACGGTGGCCCGCGATTTTGCTGAATTAACGGGCACCGAAACGGTGTACGACCTTTATTGCGGCACCGGCAGCATCGGTATTTTTGTGAGTAAACAGGCTCGAAAGGTCATTGGTGTAGAGCTGATCGCCGAAGCCATTGATGATGCCCGCGAAAATGCGGCCCTTAATAATATTCAGCATGCAGAATTTTTTGCCGGCGACGTGATCAAGATCTGCGATGATGCTTTTTTTGCCACCCATGGCCGGCCCGATGTGGTCATCACAGATCCGCCACGAGCAGGCATGCACGAAAAACTGGTGATCAAACTATTGGAGATGGCTGCCCCCAAGATCGTATATGTGAGCTGCAATACGGCTACACAGGCAAGGGATCTTGGACTGCTGTCCGAAAAATATTCCATCGAAAGAGTACAACCGGTAGACATGTTCCCGCATACCCACCATATT